>ERZ780190.1862-NODE-1862-length-17587-cov-5.586014_pt1 | contig 17587 bp, 20 predicted proteins | sample MGYA00510980_ERZ780190 | MGnify/ENA primary metagenome ERZ780190 (study PRJEB29588, sample SAMEA1972188) | human gut metagenome | biome: human gut; feature: human-associated habitat; material: faeces | place: Denmark | collected 2008/2010 ... | reverse complement strand
ATTGGCGTGTTTATGTGAATATGGCTAATTATTCTATAAAAGCATTATCATTATTTGCTATGAAAAAGAACGCTAATTTTAGCGATTCATGGGATGAATTAATGGAAGAAACAAACTTTAAATATCTGAACAGAATAAGTGAAATAGCTTATTTTATAAATAATTTAACATATTAATGTTTCACGTGAAACATTAAAGAAAAGGAGATAAGGAGGGCATAAAACATGGAAAAATTGTACAACTATATAAAAGTTTTGCTTGACGGTGGAAATGTTAGAGGTATTAAAAACGTATCTTTAATAGACCGTTACGAAATTATGGATATTTACAACGAAATTGTAAAAGGAAATAAACCTGAATTTATCAATGGAAAATGCAAAGAAATACTGGATAAATGCGGTATTGGAACTATAGAACGTGGAATAGGTTGGAAAGTTTTATAAGGAGGGTTAAACAATGACAGAATTTAAAATTACACTTAAAAAAGCAAAGGATATTGAAGAGTACGTAAAAATCAATGCAACTAAGACAACTATAGATTCAAAAGGAAATGTAAGATGTGACATTGAAAACATATTAGAAACATATTTTTTAATTTATGAGGATGAAAAAATAACAAGTATTATTAAAAAATGTACACTTAATAGTGATCATTTTTACATTGTAAAATATGTCGTAGAACAGACTGAAGAAATAGTAATTTATGGAACAAAAATAAAATACACCTCTGCTGATAGAGAAATCGTAAATTCATTTATTAAAGCATGCAATGAATATATTAAAAATGAGTGTGGAATAGACAAACCAACTTCAATTCAAATTGAAATGCTTAATAGTGGGTTATGTGATAAATTTATGGATGATAGTATTATTAATATGAAATATGGCTATGACTTAGTATAAATGTTTCACGTGAAACATTAGAAAGGAGGTGAACAACCTATGTCAGAATGGATAACTCACGCACAAGTTCGCAAGCGTTTTCAAGACCATTTCTGCGAAACACTTTACGAGCACACGGAAATCGTAACACCTAAAACTATTGAGGAGTACGAGCACATAAAAGATATTATGAGAGAAGAACACGGAACAGCATTAAGTGTGTGTAACATAACGTACAAGACAAACATACACTATGCATTCTTGTATAAACTCAAAGATAAAGTATACGATAACGGAAAATATTATATCGCATACATAACAAACGACCAGCGCATTGACGTCCCAATCAGTGCATCATTAATAAAGGAGCTATATTCATGGGTAGAAGAAAAATTAAAAGAAAAATAAAAAACATCATAGAATCAATTATTCTAATCATAGCATTTACAGTATTGATATACGGTACATTTTACTTGATTGGAATTGTAATTGGAATCTTAGTTCCAATGCCGTAAATTAGTAATAGCATTTTTGGATGTGCATGTAAATATGAGAAAATTTGCAAATATATTATTTTGTATTATATCAGTTTTGATTATGGCGTACATTTTCATTCAGACAACTTCACTTGATTATCTCGCATTATTTTAGAAAAAACTTTAAAAAACTACTTGACATTTCAAGAGTAATCTGATATAATTAATAATGTAAGGAAGATAAATATTTTTTCCAACTTACATATCACACCATATAGGGCGGTGTCCAAAGCACCGTCCACTCACAAAAAATAACAGATATTCCGACACACATGTAGGCGAAAAAATCGGTGGCAACGTGTAAAGGTTCGATTCCTTTTATCTGATTCGGTTTCTAATGAAACCGTGTTCTCAGGCAGTCTAGCAAGCACAAAACAAAAAAGAAAGAGGTGAAAAAGTAAAATGGCAAGAGCAAGAAAAGTAACAAGAACAATCTGTTCAACTAAAGTTATCGTAATGTGCGTAGATACAGAGACAGCTAAAGTTGACAACTACGAGGTTACAATCGCAGGTACTTACACAGATGAAAAGAAGCTTATGAAAGCGGTTACTAAAGTAGTAGAGACAGAAACACTCAGACCAGTGTCAGTTGTTTCAACAGAAGTTATTGAGACACTGTACGGAATGGATGAACAGAAGTTCATCGAAAATGCAGAGGTATTGCCTCCAAGATACAAAAAAGAAGATACAGACGAAGCAGAAGAGTAAGTAAAAGAAAAAGGAGAAAATAATAATGAGTAAAATTACAATCACAAAAGCAAGCAGAGATTTAACAGAAGTAGAGCAGTATCTTATGACAATGGATGCAGGAATCACATCCATGAAAGATGTAGAAGACGGAACATCAATTCCAGTAGATGCTTACATTGAGTACAAAGATACAAAGAATGACGGAACAGAAGCAGAGCTTCTTTCTATCATCACAGTTGATGGAAAAGTGTATTCAACACAGTCCGCAACATTCAAGTCTTCATTAAAGTCAATTCATGAACTGATGCATGGTAAACCGTATGCAATCGTAAAGCGTAGCGGAGAAACAAAAGCAGGTCGTCCATTTGTTGACTGTGGACTTGATGTTAACTCGGTAAAATAAGTAAAGTATTTTTTCATAGCAAATAATTTTCTTTCCTAAAATATATAGTAGGGTGGGCAGAGCGCCTACCCTATTTTAATCTAAAACAATGTGAGAGGTGTGATAAAATTGAAAAAGAGCAAATCAAAGTATAGTCAATACTATAAGCAATATCAGCGCAAAGTATCAGCATTAAGAAAACAGAATATTGAATTACGTGGTGCGAACGTATATCAAACAGAATCACAGTTGAGAAAATGGGGTATCCAAGGAAGAGACTTGGCAAAGATAACAAGACAGTTAAAAGCAGATATCAAGAATCTTGCAAAACAGGAAGCCTATTCAACTACAACAGGGGAAATCTCAACAGTCGGTAAACTCAAACATGAACTAGCATCTGAACGAGCCAAGCGAAGTGCAGAGACAAGAAAGCGTAATAAGGAATCCGCTAGAGAATTTTGGACTACTGACAATCTGCCAACTACACATGATTTAGATGGCGAATACCATTTGAATCAGCCACAGCTAGGAGACATTACAAATAGTAACTTTATTACAGAGTTTTTAAGTAGGATAACATCGCCAATACCGACAGAGACTATATACGGTAAAGAAAGAAAGAACGCTAATATAGAAAGAGCGCAAGAAGCGCAGTCTGCTCTATTAGCTCTTTATCGCAACACATTAAATAAAGATGGTGAAATAGCTGTAGGAGAACGTCTTGCTAATAATTGGGATTCAATTAAGTTGCACTTAGAAGTAGTTTTAACAGATTCAAAAGGGGTTAACGTTGCTTCATCATTGGAAGCTATTGGAGAAATTATTATAGGTAGAACATTATCTGTTGTAGAACGTGATGCTTTAAACGATGAACAGGAATCACTTTATTCTTGGGATATTGAGGACAACACTTATGAATAGTAAACGACACACAAGAATGTTCATGTGTGATTTTGAAACCACGGTATACGAAAACCAAGACCATACAGAAGTATGGGCGGTTGCCATTGTCGAGCTATTTACAGAAAACGTTACAATTCTACATCGAATTGAAGATATGTTTACATATTTTCGTGCTTTAGATACAAATATCATAGCATTTTTTCACAATCTAAAATTTGATGGTGCTTTTATTCTTGACTATTTACTAGCTCAAAAGAAATACCCACAAGCTTTAAACAACGATAACGGTGTTTACTCATGGAAAAAGAACAAGGAAATTCAAACCAATGAAGTACGATACAGTATCTCCGACAAGGGAATGTGGTATTCTATCACACAGAAACTTCCAAACAATAAGTTACTAGAGTTTCGTGATTCTTTGAAGCTTTTACCATTCTCCGTTGAAGTTATTGGAAAATCATTCGCAACGAAACACAAAAAGCTAGATATGGAATACACCGGCTACAGATATGCAGGATGTGAGATAACTGAAAAGGAACGCGAGTATATTGCAAATGACGTTCTTGTAGTAAAAGAAGCACTTGAAATCATGATAGAGCAGGGGCATGATAAATCAACCATTGGCTCATGCTGTTTAGAAGAGTTCAAAAAAGGGTATGACAAGACAGATTATGCACAGTTATTTCCAGACATCTATAAGATAGAAACAGGAATAACAAAATACCCTACTTTTGGAGATTACATTCGCAAATCATACCGTGGTGGTTGGTGCTATCTTGTAAGAGGGAAAGAAAATAAAATATACCATTACGGTACAACAGCAGATGTTAATAGTCTTTATCCATCTATGATGCACTCCGACAGTGGTAACTTTTACCCAGTAGGTAAGCCTCACTATTGGAGCGGAAACTTTATTCACGAAGAAGCGTTAAAAAAAGACCCACATGGTGACCCAAGATACTTTTTCTTGCGTATCCGCACAAGGTTTCACGTGAAACAAGGTTATTTACCATTCATTCAAATTAAAGGTTCTCCACTCTATCGTGGTACAGAAATGTTAGAAACAAGTGACGTATATAGTAAGAAGTACGATAAATATTTTCCATACTATTACGACAGCGGAAACAACAGGCATGAAGCGATAGTAGAAATGGTGGTAACTTGTACTGATTATTATTTGATGCTAGAACACTATGACTTATATGATTTTGAAATCATAGACGGTGTATGGTTCTATGCAATGAAAGGTATATATGACGAATATATCAACAAGTACGCAGAGATTAAGAAGAAAAGCAAGGGCGCACAGCGTACTCTTGCAAAGCTATTTCTTAATAATCTTTACGGAAAGCAGGCATCATCTAAAGATAGTTCATTCAAGATAGCGTACGTTAAAGACGATGAATCACTAGGTTTTATACGACAGGAAGAGAACAACAAGAAAGCAGGCTACATCCCTTGTGGTTCTGCTATCACGTCATACGCAAGAGAGTTCACAATTCGAGCCGCCCAAAAGAATTATCATGGTGTAAATGAACGTGGTTTCATTTATGCCGATACTGATTCTATTCATTGTGATTTATTGCCAGATGAAATAGAGGGCATAAGAGAACATCCAACAGAATTTAACTCATGGTCATTGGAATCATGTTGGGATATTGCTACATTTACAAGGCAGAAAACGTATATCGAACACGTAACGCATGAAAACAGAGAACCAATAGAAGAACCGTTTTATGATGTAAAGTGTGCAGGTATGCCAAACAAGTGCAAGAATCTGTTTGTGTTATCTATGCAAGGTAATGCAGATATTAAAGGCTATACAGAACCAAGAACAGGAACACACAAAGAATGGACAGAAGAGGAAAAACAGTTTTTGTTTAAAGATAACAAGCCTATTAAACGTGATTTATCAGATTTTAAAATAGGTTTGAAAGTGCCTGACAAATTACGTCCTAAGAGAATGAGGGGTGGTGTGTTATTGGTAGAAACAAGTTATGAAATGAGGTAGATAACATGAAAGTAAGATTGCAAGATGTTGTAGAGCATTGTATAAATAAAGAATATTGTACTAATTGTCGTTACTGGAAAAGCATTATATACAAATGAGGAGATTGAATTATATGAAAATAACAGTGAAAGAACTAATTAAAATTTGTACAAGCTATTATGCACAAGGTTGTGTTGAGTGCCCATTTTATTCTTACAAATGTTACGAACCAACTTATCCAAATATGCCAAGAGACGCAAGAAAACATAGTAAATTCAAGAAAGAGAAAGAACTGAACAAAGAAGTCGAATTAAAATTAGATAAATAAAAACAAAAAGGTACAATGCATAAGCAAAGTACCTTTTATTTATATCATGAACTACTGGTGAAAACGGTCTAAAGTCTGTTAGGACAAGGGAGCAACCCCGACCATAGAAACAGCAGTCTATTCCACCTGTGCGTTCTGCTTCTATGTTTTTCGCTTTCTGACAGTAGATGATACCATTAATAACTAAGAGCCTGCAACACAGCTTCTTTACATTGTAAATCTTTGAAGCGGAAACATCCACGTTCAAAGAAGTATCTCATATTAGACAAGAACAAGTCATTGCTCTTGAGCATCACATAGTTTACGTTGTGGTCATCTGTGGTAATACTAATTCGATATGGGTAAGTCTTGTCTGCTCTATCATCACAGTAGATAATACCTAAGTCCATATACTCTTTGATAGCGTAATCCCTACCAAGATAACGAAGTGTAGCAACATAAGTACATTCTCCTACAGGCTTTTCAATAAATGCATTACTGTCATTTAAGTAAGTAGCTTGTGCCGAATAAGCGACATAGTCATCACTGATAAATGCACGATTGAAACCACTTTCTGTCTGCGCCTTACTTGCACTTTCATTATATCCCTGCTCTAGTACGAAACCATTCCCTCTTAAGAATTTCGTATCAGATTTAAGTCTGTTTGATATTTTCATTGCAATGTAATAAGGGTTAATAAGTGACACAGGATTAGACATCATATAGACAGGCACATAGCGTACTTGTTTTCCCTGACCACGTGCAATAGAGGTGTGAATAGAAATAAATTTCTTTACTTCATTAGAACAGTAACGGTTCGTTTCACTCTGGAATTCATCAAAAATAAGACAGCTGATATCACTGAACATATGTGAATTCTTCTTAACAGCATCTGCATTGTTAAGTGCCATGGCATATCCACAGGAAATGTTATTTAAAAACAATTCATGGAACTTTCCATGCATCATCGGTTTACTTGTCATTTCATACTCATGAAAGAATAATTCTTTGATATCTTTGAAAAATTTATCAGCTACGCCACTAAGCTCGTAGTCATATCTGTACAATAACCCAAACTTTTCGCCTTTTGACAGAAATTTATTGACAACCAATTTTCCGAAATAAGTTGTCTTACCGCCAGTACGGTTACTAGTTACCATGTAAATTTCCGGTCTTTTATTGTTTAAGTCCAACAAACTTAATAGTTTTGTACCGTCATAATAGCTCATTTTATCACCTCTTTTATATTATAACACAAAGTAGACAGTTTGTCAATTATTAGACAGTGCGTATTTTAATAGACACGGTGTCTATAATTATACAATCTGTTGACAAATAGGCATTATGATGATATAATTAAATAAGAAAGGATGTGATTAAAGCTATGGATATGAACGCAGTAACAACAGCAATCTCAACGCTTGGGTTTCCTATTGTAATGTGCGGTGCTATGTTTTGGTATATGATTAAAGAAAAAGACGCACACAAAGAAGAGATGAACAGTGTTACAGAAGCATTAAACAACAACACAATTATTCTACAGAAGCTATGCGACAGACTGGATGGTGAGAAAAATGACAGCGTATAATGTACACGGCGGTCACTCTTTGAAATGTCGTGGTGCTAGTGGGTTACTGGACGAAGTAAATGAGGACAGAGCAGTTAAAAATAAGTTAATCGAACTGTTAAGAGCAAATGGCTATACGGTTTATGACTGTACAGACGATTATAGCATTACACAGAAAGCAAATTTAAGTAACATTGTTTCTAAGTGTAACGCTCATAATGTTGACTTAGACATCTCTATTCACTTGAATAGTGGTAGAAATGACAGCAATGGTGACGGAAAAACAGGAGGAGTTGAAGTATTCGGCTATGACGATAGAATTTATGGAGTAGCATATCGGATTGCAGAGAATATTTCCAACACTCTTGGCATAGGTTTTCACGGTGCACCTGTAAAATACAGAAAAGATTTATGTGTACTTAGAGAGACAAGAGCAAAAGCTATTCTAATTGAATGTTGTTTTGTAGACGATAAAGACGATGCGAACCACTGGGATTCAACAAAATGTGCTATGGCTATTGCATCCGCACTTGGATGTAAAACAAACGTAAGTACAGAGACAGTAAAACAGAATACAAATGTTTCACGTGAAACATATTTTCAAGTATTCAATTCAAGTAGTTGTTCTATTGTAGATTGTCTGAAATCAATCGGTGTAGATTCCAGTTTTGCGTATCGTCAGCGTATTGCGACTAAGAACGGTGTAGCAAATTACAGAGGTTCAGCACCACAGAACGATAAACTGGTTTCACTTGGCAAGAAAGGAAAATTGATTAAACCGTAATGGCTATAAATCTAAACAAAGGTTATCAATGGGCAATCAACACTTGCAACGCTCCAAACGTTGGATATTCCCAACAGTACCGATATCAAAAGACGGTAAATGGTATCACATATTATGATTGTTCCACGTTTGTGGGTTACGCAGTAATCGAAGCAGGTTTTCCACTTAATATTAGTGGATTCTATACTGGAAATATGGCAAGCATCTTAAAAGGGTTAGGCTTCACACAGTATGACAGTAAAGATATTGAATGGAAACCATTTGATATTTTAGTAAGAAGTGGACATACTGAAATGTGTTATCAAAGCGGTGGTGTAGGAAAAGGTATTACCATGGGAGCGCATACAAATGGCATCCCATTAGCAGACCAAGTAAGTATCAATAACAGTGAATCAACAGCGAATGATTTCCCTATCTTATTAAGATATGGTGAGGGTGGCGCTACTGGAATCGGAGCAAGTATCTATGTAATCTCTGCTCTATGCGGTAACGCTTGGAGAGAGTCCAATATTAACCCAGCTCTTAATGAGCGTGGTGGTGGTGGTTTTGGTCTATTCCAATGGACAGGTGGAAGAAAGATAGCATTACTTGAATATCTTAGTTCACAAGGTTTATCAAGTACAGACCCTAACGGACAGATGCAATACTTAATTGAGGAAAATGACTGGATTGGCACAAGCCATGGTATTTCATCATTGGACGAATTCTTACATTCAAGTAGTACAGATATCGCAGGTCTAACCGAAGCTTTTATGTCATGTTGGGAAAGACCTGGCGTTCCTGCTCTTGACGAACGTATACAGAACGCAAATAAGTGTTACAACTACATTCAGACACACGGAAATGATACTTCAATCAACAGATGGGTTGCAGAAGACAGATACTTAACCGAAGCAGAAATACTTAACAACGCAGTTTTATTATACCGATTTTATAGCGTAGGTGGTGGCGGTGGCGGTGGTACGCCTTATAAGCCAAAATCGAAATTCCCTATGTGGTTCGCTATTATCGGTGGTGGAATTAACAGGAGATATTGAAATGGCAGTTTTATCGAAAGAAGATTTTTTAAATCTAATCAAAGAAAGAACAAAAGACAGTACAGATGATGATACCTTAAAATTCATCGAAGATGCAACAGACACAATAAACTCATTATCCGAAACAGACGGTGAAGACTGGAAAACAAAGTATGAAGATAATGACAAAATGTGGAGACAGAAATATAAAGATAGATTCTTTTCCGCAGGTGATAGCGCAGGAAATGAACATAAACCAAAAGACGAAGAAGAGGAAGAGGAAGAAGAAAAAGACAAGGAAATTGTAGCAGAAAATTTTGACGAATTATTTAAGTAAAGGAGATGTAAATTAATGGCTCACAGAGTTAAACTAACAACACTTGATGCAAGTTCTCTGAAAATCATTAACACAATTAGAGAGAATGCATCCTACGAGTATCAGCAGAACGTTCCCGTTATTACTGATGCTAAAATGATTCCTAAAGTCGGAGAAATCATTGTGGGAAATGGCTCACTACAGAATCAGTTCCTTAATGCACTTATGAACAGAATCGCAAAAGTAGTGATTGAAAGTGCAACATTCAACAATCCGTATGCACACCTTAAAAAAGGTTATCTTGAAACAGGTGAAACAATCGAAGATATCTTCATTGGTATTGCGAACGTTGTAGAGTACGATGCAGAAAAAGGCGAAGCAAGAGAGTTCAAGAGAAATCTTCCAGATGTTAGAAGTGCTTTCTATGTAATGAACTGGAGAACACAGTACCCACTTACAATCCAAGACGAAGACCTTAGAATGGCATTCACATCCATTGACGGTGTGACTTCATTCATTGCTAAACTGGTAGACGGAATCTACACAGCGGTAGAGTATGACGAATTCTTACTATTTAAGTATCTTTTGATTAAAGCTATTTCACATGGTAAGACAACACCTGTTTCAATCGGTGATGGTACAACTCTTACAAACGATGCAAGTAAGTACCGTGGTATTTCTAACAAGATTACATTCATGTCTAAGAAATACAACCAAGCAGGCGTAAGAACAACAACACCAAAATCAAGACAGGCAATCTTTATGGATGCTGAATACAACGCGAAATTTGACGTTAACGTTCTTGCAAGTGCTTTCCATATGGAGAAAGCAGACTTTATGGGCAGACTTCACTTGATTGATGACTGGACAACTTTTGACAACGAAAGATTTGATATAATTCGTGCTAACTGTGATTCAATCGAAGAAGTAACAGCAGAAGAACTTACTGCTATGAGAAATGTGAAAGCAGTTCTTGTGGACGAAAATTACTTCCAAGTATACGACAACCTGTCAAGAATGACAGAACAGTATTGTGCAAGTGGTATGTACTGGAATTACTTCTACAACACATGGAAGACTGTAGCGGTGTCTCCATTCTCTAATATGGTTACTTTCGTAGTAGACGGTGCAGACATTGCACAGCCGACAACAGTAACAGTTAAAGTAAGTGGAAAAGACATTGCAGAGGAAGCAACAGTATTTACACTTGAAGTGCAGGACGATAATGTATCTATTGCAAACGGTGCTTACCAGTTCGTTCAGACGCAGGATGCTGTGACTAATGGAATCGCAATTCACAAGTATGGTGCGGTAATCTTCCCAAAAGGAAAGACTACGACTACACTTGAAATGATTTACGGTGGTTATAAGTACACAACAGGAACAGCACTTACAACAGATTCAAATGTAGGTGATACAATTACCTTTAATAAGGGTGATGCAGTAACACTTGCGGAAGATAATGGAAAAGCTGTGGCGTGTGAACCTACACAGTCAAAAGTTAAGAAAATTAACTAATTTATAAGTTTCACGTGATTCTGAAATAGGTTTCACGTGAAACATTCTTACTATGAAAGGAGAATCAACATGGCAAGACAAGTTTATGCAGACAATGTGGATGCAAACGGTAAGGTGTTTGAAACTGTTGGTGAGAATATCCGAAATGGTGCAAGAGCAGGGGAGCTGTTGAAGTTTCAAGAGATTACAGACAAGATTGATGCACTTGACACCGAAATTTCTACGTTACAAGCTGATGTAACCGATAACAAGAGTGGTATTAAAAAGAACAGTGATGATATTGATTCACTAAAAGAGGATTTAGTTGATATTAACAACTGGTACAAAAACAAAAAATTAACAACTTTAGGCGATAGCATAACAGAACAGAATTTATGGCAATCTTTTCTAAAACAGGAATTACTTTTTTCAAGTATCGTAAATAAAGGCATTGGTGGTACTCGAATTAGTGGAACAAACGGAAATGCTATGTGGCAGAATAATAGAATTAACGCTTTACCTTTAGACACAGACGTATTAACTATTATGGGCGGAACTAATGATAGTGCATCTTCTGTTAATATTGGTGATATATCTATAACTAACCATGATACGAATACATTTGTTGGTGCTTATAATGTATTAATTTCTAAAGTGTTGTATAAATTTTACAATTTATCAAGCGGTAAATATTCAGATATAAATTACAGTGGATTAATAAAATCTGTTACATTTAAAGATATAGTAATCTATATTATGACACCGCCATTCAATGCAAATACGCAGTACTCGGGCGAAAATTCAACAAGACTTAAAGCTATTTCAGACGCAACAAAAGAAGTGGCTAAAATGTGGGGTATTCCTTGCATAGATATTTATTACAATTCTGGTATCAATACAGAAAATGTAAATGCTTTGTTACAAGACGGTATAAACCCTAATAATTTAGGTGCTAAAAAGATAGCAAGTGTTGTAGTAAATGAGATGAAATCACATGCACCAATCAAATAAATTGGACTTTAATTAACTAAGAAAAGAGAGGTGATAACTTGATAGAACCAAAAACAGATATCCGACTCTTAACAGGTGTTCCACTTGACCCCACCTACAACCACACTATTCGCTTCACAGATGCAACCGCCCAAAGCACCTACTTTGCGAACAAAACAAAGCACCAACTATCACGACAAACATATCAGCGCGTGCAACGTGGTTACGCAAAAGTCCAGTTATCCGCAGACGATTGTTACGACTGCAATTACATGATGTTTCGTAACACTTCCTATGGCTCAAAATGGTTCTATGCTTTCATCACTGGTGTAGAATATCTAAACGACAACGCCTGTTACATTACATTCGTATTAGACGTTATTCAAACATGGTGGTTTGACTTTACAATACGAGACAGTATGGTTGTTCGTGAACACAGCGCAACAGATGCAATCGGCGATAACATTCTTCCAGAACCTGTGAAACTAGGGGAGTATGTAGAGGGTAGCCACGGAACAGGTATTAACATTATGAAACCTCTTTCTGTAGTAGTTGCAATATGTGACAACAATGAAAGAACAGTAGGAGGGTTATTTGAGGGTGTTTTTTCGGGGTGTGTGTACTATGCTTTTGAATGTGGCACTCAATCTCAAATGGATGCTCTTAAAGAATTAATTATCAGATACACAGAAAGTCCCGATAGCATTGTAGCTATGTGGATGTGTCCAACCATGTTTATAGGTACAAAGAGTGATGACAACAAAATACAAGCTACTGAAAAAGGTGCTTCTTACGATTCGGATGACACATTCATCAAACCAGTTGACCCTGCCACAACATCTTTAAATGGCTATAAACCTAAGAATAACAAGCTTTACACTTACCCATATAACTATTTCCAATTTGACAACGGTGTTGATAACAGTCTTGTGTTGAGATATGAATTCTTTGAGAATCTAACACCTAGATTCCGTATTGAGGGCACAAAGAATACGCCTGTGAAAGCGTGTGTATTCCCTACACACTACAAAGGTAGTGGCGAGAACCCTTACAGGATGGAATCATTAAACATGATGGACTTTCCAATGTGCAGTTGGAATAATGATGCTTACAAAGTATGGCTAGCACAGAACACATACATCAACAAAGTTAAAATGGCACAAACAGTTGTAAACTCAACCGTCGGTGCTGTAGCGGGTATGACAAAGAGTGCGCTAAGTGGAAATATTGCAGGTGTGGCTAGTGAAGCCATCAACGCTATTTCACAACCTGCAAACGAATATGTTAATCAAACACTTAACGAATATAGTGCAAGTATCCAAGCCGACTTATTCCGTGGAACTCTTGGAAACAGTAACTTACTCGTAGCACAGGGAGAAAACAAACTATTCTATCGTAGAATGTGCATCCCTTATGAGTACGCAAGAAGCATTGATACATTTTTCACTATGTTTGGTTACGCTTGTAACAGAGTGAAACAGCCTAACGTATGTAGCGGTAAAGGTTTAAGACCTCACTGGAATTACATTCAGACAAGCGGTTGCGTGGCACGTGGTAGCGTTCCTGCCCCCGATATGCAAGTAATCTGTAAGATTTTTGATAGCGGAATAACATTTTGGGAAAATGGTGAGGAAATTGGAAACTATTCATATGACAACAGTCCTGCATAAAGAGGTGATAAAAGAATGGGAAGAAACAGAAGAAACAAATATAAAAACCAGTTTTTTACAAGTATGCTACAAAACTGCGTATCATGGCAATACTACTATAATCGACTAAAAGAAATTGCAATCTCTTGTATCGAATGGAAGAATTTACCTGATACAGTTGACAGTAGATTCTTGGAACTAACATTGTTTGAGGATGGCGAAGGCGTTTATTTCAATGACGATGTTCTTGGAAACTTATTTTTACAAGCGACTATTGACGGAAGATTAAACGTATATCGTGAACCAATCAAGACAAAAGCATACGCAGTAAACGGTTACTTAAAAGACTTGAACGACACAAACAGTGTGATTATTCATAACAATATGCTACACACAAACAGCGTTGACGCTTGTAAAATGTTCGCTCTGCGTTTAGCCAATATTGACAGAACGATTGACGTAAACATAAACGCACAGAAAACACCAGTTCTTATCAAGTCGGGTGAAAATGAACGTTTGTCAATGGTGAACCTGTATCAGCAGTATGACGGTGGAATGCCTTTTATCTTTGGAAGTGACCAGTTAAATACAGACAATATCACAGCAATTAGAACAGATGCACCTTTCGTAGCACCACAGCTTTATGAGTTAAAAACGAATATATGGAACGAAGCACTAACGTATCTTGGCATATCTAACGTAAACATTACAAAACGTGAACGACTTGTGAGTGACGAGGTGAACCGTTCGCAGGGTGGTAGTATTGCAAGTAAATTCAGCCGTTTACATGAACGTCAAACAGCAGTAGAAAAAATCAACAAAATGTTCGGTACAAATATCAGCGTAGACTATAGGGAAGAACTTGACACAAGTTTAGATGGGTTAAATGTTTTACGTAAAACGTCACAGAAAGGTGGTGACGTAGTTGAGTAGTTACACAACAGAGGTTCGATTTATCTGTGAATCTCTTTACCGATTGGAACACAGCACAGGATACAATGATATTGAAAAGATATTGAAAGCTGTCCACAAAAAGATATTCGACTTTGACTACCCTATTTTTGATGAAAAATACCGAAGTGTACTTGAAATCATGATTTTGAGACATTTCTACACAAGAGAAATAGGTTTCGAAACAGTTGGCTTATGGAAATTGAAGCTTGCAGACAAAATGATAACGATTATGCCGTACTACAATAAATGGTACGAAAGTGACCTGCTAGAATTCAATCCGTTATGGGATACGGATTTTACTAGAAAAGGTAACATAAACGACACGAATAAAAGTAAAAATGACAGTGAATCAACAGACAAAGGAAAACAAACAAACAGTAACGCTAGTAAGTTAAAAAGTAAATTTTCTGATACTCCACAAGGTAGTATATCAAGTCTTGAAAATGACACTTATCTTACAAGCGCAACTATTGACGAAACAAACGGAAGTTACACAAACACAAACGAAAACAATTCAACAAATACAATAAAACATGAAGCTACTAACTTAAACGAATATTTTGAAATCGTACAAGGGAATCGTGGTGTATTTGACAATGGTACAATGTTAAGACATTATCGTGAAACATTAACAAATATTAATAAACATTTATTAAGTGAACTTGAAGATTTATTTATGCTATTATGGTAAAGGAGAACACATATGTATAATTTTGACAGAAATGGCTGTGGGATAGGCGGTGTTGGAAATCCAGTATTACCTCTTACTTATGATGACTCATTAAGTTATGAAGAGCAGATTGCAAAACTGTATAAAATGTTCAATGACCTAAAAACAGAAAGAATTTACAACAATACATTCAATATTACAGACAATACAAAACTAGCGGATGCCGTAATTCCAAGAAAACTAATTCGTAACTACACCTATGATATGATGGTAGAAGACATCGACACACTTATGCTCAACTATCCAAAAGTACGCAAAAAAATTATTGGTACATCTGTTCTTGGATTGCCGTTGATTGCTATGGAGTACGGCACAGAAACAGCAACTAGACATATGTTTGTTTTCAATGGTTTTCATGGCACAGACTGTAGTGCTAGTATAGCTATTGCACAGATGGAAGTATTAGCAAAAAATGCTGTATATGATGGTGTGGATATGTGGAGTGAGATTCTTGACAATGACACTTGTATACACGTTATACCAATGGCGAACCCAGATGGATGGATGCTTGGTTTACAAGGGTATAGCTATTTTAACGATATTCCCGAAGCAATCAAGACAAAGATTGAGGAACTGACAACCGACTATATCAGAAACCATGCGAAAGATGAGCCAAACGGTTCAACATGGGATGTTGAGAGCAGAACAGAGCTTGAAGAGTACATACGTTCTCTTGGTGGTGACCCTAGTGTTAGCTATGAAGCATATGTATTCAGAGAGAAAGACTTACACGCTTGGAAAGCCAATGCAAATGGTATTGATTTGCATTATAACTGGTGGACAGATGCAATGAAGAAAACAGTTGACGTTGCCTTAAAAGGTGTAAACTATGGTCATGCTGATGCTTATGTATATGGTGCACAGGGTATTAGAGCGTATGTTGATGAAAATGCTTCCTATAGAGCTTATATCTCACAGTATGAGAGAAGTGACGGAAATTATTACTTCACATTCATGAATTACCACCAAAAAGGACCTACTAACATTTGGAACTACAGATTGAAAGGATTACAGAACAATCGTAACTTTGACTGTGGAGTAAAACTGTGTGAACTTATGCAAGTACCATATTCACCACAAGTAGGTAATCAGAGTACACCAATCGGTTTCAGTGCATGGGCGGGTATCAACTATGCAGGAAATTACACTTTAAGTTACACTAATGAGGTAGGTTGGAAACACGTGAAAAAACGTGGTGACTGGTGGGATGATGAAAACAGCGATATAGTAAGAAGTCCTGTTCCTGATAACCAGTGGAACGATATTTATGCAAGTAACAAAGCTGTGTTTATATGGATGTTACGTTACTACGCTAGTTTAAGAGATGTGTGGAACAGGCACCAATATTTAAGTGAATATAATTTGAAAGACAGCTACACAGATGAACGTTTTGCTATTCCTAGTATGGCTATGATGTTAAATATCGCTAATAAAGTAGGTGCTTACTACACCTCATTAAGTGAAATGGGATTCAGTAACTATGGCATTAATGCATCTTTAGACGATATTTTAACAAAACTTAACTGGGAAGCGTCCGCAACGTTTAATGTTGGTTCGGCAATGACAGTTGCTAAAGACCTACCTACATGGACATTTACTAAGAGTGGTAACATGAAAATATTCCCTGTTAGCTCAAGGCAAATGATGTGTGAATTCTACCCGAATAAAACAACATTTACTTACAGATGTTTGTATATTAAAGACAGTGACACAGAAATGCATAGAACAGACTGGGTTAATATTACACCTACAACGACTGACTATGTAAGCATGGGTATTGCAGAAGGTGTTGTTAATAGTAGTGTAAAAGCTATTGCAAGTAAAGTGCCTATTTATCATGAGCTTATTATTGACTTAAATAAGAATGATAATAACGTGGCAGGATTGCCGACTGATGTAGGTGACTACTATCGACTGAAAGTTACTGGTCATAGACCTAATAACAGAGTAGAGATTAATGACATTTCTAGCGGTAATACTTGGGTGAACCATTATAGTAGAACAGATGATGTTTTGCAGAAGTGGTATAAGATTCAAGCGAACCCTTTAGAGTAATATAAAATTAAGAGTAACAAGGTAGTACTTGCCTTGTTGCTCTTTTTGTGCTATAATAAAATGCACAGAAGTGAACCGAACATAGTGAGGTGATGCGACAGCAGTTATGTACAGAAGTGAGTTAACACTAAGTGTGAATGTAGCGACAATTTAGGTTAACGTAGTGCGACAGCAGTTATGTACAGAAGTTAGTGAACACGAAGTGTGAATGTAGCGCAAATTTAGGTGAACGTAGTGCGACAGCACGAAGTGGAGTAGTGAGCGAAGCGAACGGACACACTGCGTACCGAAGAAAGGTGTCTCATATGTGCTACTATTTTCGAGATTAACAGAATACCA
>ERZ780190.1860-NODE-1860-length-17619-cov-4.952801_pt1 | contig 17619 bp, 6 predicted proteins | sample MGYA00510980_ERZ780190 | MGnify/ENA primary metagenome ERZ780190 (study PRJEB29588, sample SAMEA1972188) | human gut metagenome | biome: human gut; feature: human-associated habitat; material: faeces | place: Denmark | collected 2008/2010 ... | reverse complement strand
CCGCCCGCGCCTACGACCGCATATTAAAAGTATCGCGCACCATTGCCGATCTGGAAGGTAGCGAACAAATACTCTCCGCTCACCTGGCCGAAGCCATCAGCTATCGGAATCTGGACAGGGAGAATTGGGGAGGGTGAAAAGAAGGGAGAATTCTCCCCTCTCTTCATCTTTCTTTTTCGATTCTTATCCGCGCATCCACCGCTATCACCTCTTTCTCCGTAGCCAATAGCGGATTGATATCCATCTCCTTGATCTCCGTGGCAAAACGTAGCAGGGTGGAAAGACGGACGATGATCTCGGCAAATTTATCTTCGTTTACCCCTTTCTGTCCACGGGTTCCCTGAATAATCTTATAGGCACGGAGGGAATGGATCATAGAATAAGCCTCTTCATAAGACAACGGGGCAAGGCCGGAAGAAACATCCTTCAAAACTTCAACAAAAATACCTCCTAAACCACAGAGCACAACGTGTCCGAATTTCTCTTCATATTTTGCACCGATAAAGAGTTCCGTGCCTTTCAGCATGGGTTGAACCATAATGGCATGTGCCTCGGGAATCTGCATCATCCGATCGAACTCCAAAGCGAGATGCTGCTCGCCTTTTATGTTCAGTACCACTCCTCCCACATCGGATTTGTGTACCGGACCGACAACCTTTGCCACTACCGGGAATCCACAACGGCGTGCAAAAGCAACCACCTCTTCTTTATTGCCGGAAACAAACTCATCGACAAGCGGAATACCGGCGGAATGCAGCAATGCCTGCACATAATGGGGGGCGATATAACCATCTTCGGGGATAGAGTCGATGATACGCCTGATACGAGGTACATCCACACCGAAAAGCTCTATTTCATTGGTGGCCGGTTGCGGGGCATTCACTATCCTCGACAAGGCCGTACCCAATGTCACCTCATCAGCAAAGTTCACATGCCCTTTTGCCAGAAAAGCGGCAACCTCGGCTCCTGCCGTATTGATAGAAGGAAGAATCGGAAAAATCGGTTTACGGCAAGTCTGCATCTTTTCATGTAGCACATCATACATTTCAAACATAGTAACCAGGCCCGGAGTACCGAAAATAGCCATCATCGCATCTATATTCTCAAACTTCTCTTCACAATAATCGATGCAAAGCCGCAAATGCTCGGGAGTACCGGTAGCTAAGATATCAATCGGATTGCCAACGGCAGCACCGGGATAAAGGCGGGATTTTAATTCATCTGCCAACGGGCCTTCCAACCGGGGAACATTCAGTCCGCCTTTGCTCAGAGCATCGGTCAGCATCACCCCGGGACCGCCGGCGTGCGTAATAATAGCAAAATTCTTCCCCCGCAATTCCGGTAACGTGAAAACGCAGCCTACCGTGGTCAACTCTTCACGGGAGAAACAACGCACGATACCTGCTTTACGGAACAGAGCCTCGACAGCAGAGTCGGAACTGGCAATAGCCCCCGTATGCGAAGAGGCCGCACGGCTCCCGCTTTCGGAACTTCCCGCTTTGATGGCAGCAATCTTACAGCCTTTCTTGATCAACGACGAAGCATGAAACAGCAAACGGTCGGGATCACCGATACTCTCGATATAAAGCAATTTAATCCGTGAATCCTTTTCCGGATCAAATGTATTATCCATATATTCCAACACATCTTCCACACCGATCTGCTTCGCATTGCCTACTGACCAGACAGAATTGAACTGCAATCCTTTTGTCACCGCACTCTCCAAAATAAAGACTGCCGTTGCACCGGAACTGGAAATCAAATCTACTCCCTGCAAGCTCAATTGCGGAATAGGCTGACTGAATACGCTGTGATGCCACGTGTTCATCAACCCGATGCAGTTCGGCCCGATCAGCGAAGCACCGTATGTATTCACCGTTGCCAGAATCCGTTCTTCGAGCAGTGCACCTTCGTGCGTCTCTTCGCCAAAACCGGCAGAGAGAATGATAAATGCCTTCGTTTGCTTTCCGCTCGCCAACGCTTCTACCACATCCGGACACAACGCCGCCGGAATGGCAAGAATCGCCAAATCGGTATCGGGTATGTCTTTGGCATCGGCAAAAGAAGGAATCCCCTGCACTTCCGTCTCCTTCGGGTTGACGGCACGAAGTTCACCACGATAACCACCATTGATAAGATTCTTTAATATAGCACCGCCCGGTTTATGCACATTATTCGATGCACCCACGACGACGATGCTCTCCGGACGGAGCAACTGTGTTGTAATCATACGATTGTATATTATTCGGTTATTAATGCACAAATATAGTATTTCCCAAAAACATAAGCAACTTAAAACATGGAAATTCATTTCCCCTTTCCCCCTTCCGCTTTTCGTTATTCATCGGTATTTAAGTGCAGAAGGGAGGGGAAGAAAGTTTTAAATATAATTCCCCGTCGGCAATCATCAACTGATCGATTGACAGTAGTCAACAGATAAGCCGACAACTACCAATAGATAAATTGACTACTGTCAACATACAATAATAGTTATACAATCTGTAAAGAATTAAATAAGGAAGATATATTTCCTCCCATATAATCCATATCTTCCGGTTATGAACATAGACTCCCATTTTCAAAAATCTCTCCGTTCGCAGTGCCAATCACCGAAGCCCTTCCGCAATATCGCAAGCTCTTCCGCTCCGTAATGCTTGCCACCAAGGCTTTTTAGCTATTGTACAAGGGGACATGTGCAATGCAACAGTACAGTTAAGGCTCCATCGGAGCATCATCATATTGTTAAAATCCGTCAAAAGCACAATCGTCACACAAATTAAACAAATAAATAACAGCGCACTAATATAAATTTTGTCACTGTAAACCGTTACAAAACAAAAACAAGTAAAAGGAAATAAGGCATGCAACTATTTTTTTTAAGAATGAATGCTTCTTATTTCTGTTTTATTAACTACATTTGTAGGCGAAGTATTAATAATATAAAAGTCTCCATACTTCTAAAAAATTAGGGATGATTGCGAAAGGAGACTGTCGCAAACAAACAATTATTACATGAATCAAAACAATTTCAAACATCTGTTTTTACTTTTTTATTTTCTGTTGTTCTTATGTCCGAGTATTCTATCGGCCCAACAGAGTAAAATTACGGTAACTTCCTTTAATCGGATGGAAAACGACATCACCGCCCGTATCACAGCACCGAAACGGGATCAAAACGGAGAAATATGTGCGTTGATACGCATCGTGACCAACGAAAAAGACCTTATGTTCGAGCCCGATGCCTTAGGCATTACAGCCCGCGAAAACAAGACAGGAGAAGTGTGGGTTTATGTCCCCCGTGGTGCACGACGCATCTCAATCCTGCATGACAAACTGGGAATTCTGCGCAACTATTTCTATCCGGACATCATCGAAAAGGCAACCGTATACGAGATGGTACTCAACACAAGCGACGACCAGAACAAGCCCGTGGCGGAAAGTAACATGCAATTTCTCGTAGTCCGCCCCGAGCCGGCCACAGCCAATGTTTACATTAACGAAGAACCGGTACCTGTGGAAAACGGACTTTTCAACGCAACCATGCCGAAAGGAGAACACACCTATCGGGTGGAAGCACCGATGTATCAGCCCGATGCCGGTGTCATCAAGTTAGGTAATACTCCGGTCACCAAAAGCGTTGCATTAAAACCCAAATTCGGTTACATGGAAATCTTCTCACTACCCGAGCAGGATGCCGACGTATACATCGACAGCGTACGGGTAGGAAAAACTCCCTACCGCAGTGACCGCATGGGGATCAAGGAATATAAAGTGCGTATCGAGAAACAAACATACTTCCCGATAGACACCGTGCTGAATGTAACCGCCGGAGAAACCGTACGCCCTACCTTCCACATGATATCCACCATCAAACCGAAAGTTCCGATGAACACGCTCATTATGGTACAGGCAGGATTTGGCGGTGGCGGGCAAACCTCCTTCGGCGGCATGATCGGTTTTACACGCACCAACGGATTCTATGCCGCTTTCAGGAGTGACTTCAACTCGATCAAAACCGTAGGTGAATGTGACGATAACCAAAAGACCACCGAAGGCGCCTCCATCATCTACGAACCGGGAAGAACAGAGAAATCCTACCTCTGCATTACAGCCGGATATATGCGCCGTCTGGCTAAACCACTTTACGGCTATGCCGGCGTAGGATACGGTAACCGCACTTTTGCCTGGCTCGAAGCCGACACGGAAGACAACTGGTATAAAAACACCGATCACTCCGCATCCGGAGTAGCGGCAGAAATAGGGGCTATCCTGCGCCTGAAAGGGTTCCTGCTTTCGGCAGGATTCAACACAATCAATTTCAAACAGCACCAGGTCACCGCCGGTGTAGGTATTATTTTCTAAGAATAACATAAATCACTTCAAACGATATGAAACGACTCATACGAACCATCGCCATCCTGTGCTTTATCTGGCTGACAGGAGGTTGTGAAAAAGATACAGAACCCACTTGGATTGCCCCGAAAATGGAGATCCAAGTAGTATCGCAAGATGACATTAAACGCAAAAGCGCCATACTGAAAGGGAATATCGGAGAAAACGATCTGGAAATTACCGAATGCGGCTTCCTCTACTCCATCAACAAGACTCTGCTCGAAAGTAAAGCATTGGGTGACAAAGATGTAATCAAAGTGCTTGTAGAGCAAACATCCGGTGAAGTAAAAGTACAATTGGAAGAACTCATTCCGGGAACGAACTATTTTTACTGCCTTTTCATCACCTGCGGCAACACCACTGTCATCAGTCCGGAAATTCTGCAGTTTGCCACAGTTGCCAACAATGCGCCCGAACTGGATGCAATAACCCTCCGAACCAAAGACAATCAAAGTATTACGGTCGCAAGCGAGGTCATCTCCAGCGGGGCAGAAAGCATCGAACTGCGAGGTGTCTGCTACGTCAAAGGAACCGAAGGCGACCCTAAATTGGGAGACAACAATGTGGCCGTACCCGAAGGCGAAACCGATTTCGTAGTCACCATCAGCAATTTGAGCGCCTCTACCGACTATACCATACGGGCTTTTGCCATGAACAACGAAGGCATCGTAGGATACGGCAAAACAACCGTTATCCGCACCGAGAATTCGGAAAAGCCAACTGTACGCACATACGACGAGCCAACTGTACGCGGTAATTATGCCGTAGTAACCGCTGAAGTGACCGATGCCGGAACTTCTGCCGTAACCTCCCGGGGATTCTGCTGGAGCAGTACAAACTCCACCCCCATGCTTGGTGCTTGCGACGGACAGACAGAAATGCCTTTAACAGAAAGTAATGTATTCGCAGGAGAAATCAATAAACTCAAAGAAGGCACCGTTTATCATATCCGGGCTTATGCAACCAACGGAAAAGGAACCGGATACGGCAATGCTGTCACCATCACTACCACCAGTGTGACACTGCCGGAAGTTACGATCACCACCCCTACGTTTACTACCAAAACAGCCGACCTCAGTGCCGCCATAGCCAGCAACGGAGGCGGTACAATCACCGAACAGGGATTCTGTTGGAGTGCATCCGTACACAATCCGCAAACAGACACGGAAGGATGCGAACATAAAGCAATAGAAGGCGACGACTTCAAGTACATGTTAGAAGAACTGACACCGGGAACCACCTATTACGTGACAGCCTATGCCGTCAACGAAAAAGGAACCGGATACTCGAACGTCAAAGAATTTAAAACCATGGAGCTCACAGTGCCCCGACTGGATGCACTCGTCATCTCCACACCCAAAACAGATGGCGCAAGCGTCAACTGCACACTGCTCAGCAACGGCAACGGTACCGTGACCGAACGCGGATTCTGCTGGAGCACCTCCGTACAGAATCCTCGATTGGACATGCAAGGATGCGAAAAAATACAGATGACAGGCACGGAATTTCTGCATGAATTTACCGGACTAAACCCCGGTACTCCGTACTACGTGACGGCTTACGCCACCAATGAAGCAGGAACGGGATATTCTCAGGCCGGAAGCTTCACCACTGTAACTATTTCCGAACCCACGTTGGACATTCCGTATATTTCGGCCATCAATACCACCTCGGCCTATGTGCGTAGCAGTATTATCAATGACAATAATTCTCCGGTCACAGGAAAAGGGTTCTGTTATAGTACAACGAATCCCAACCCGACAACCTCTGATAAAGTGATCAGTGTTGAAGGCAACGACTTCACGCAGCAACTGCTCGGGCTGAATCACGGTACCCTCTATTACATACGCGCTTTTGCAACCAACAGCGTAGGTACGGGATATAGCAGCAGCGAAAGTTTCACCACCACTCAAATCACCGCTCCCGGCCTGTATAGTACAAATGTCTCAGGCGTCACCATCAACAGCGCAGTACTTACCGCCACGATCTACTCGGCAGGTAACGGCACCATCAGCCGGAAAGGTTTCTGCTGGAGCACCGAAACGAGTCAGCCGGATATGGATAAAAACACCCACCAAGACATTGAAGGCAACGTAACCGCCCTCAACCACACCCTCACCGGCTTAACGCCCGGAAAGACCTATTACGTACGTGCATATGCCGTCAACGAAGCGGGAGTGACCTACAATAGCCATGCACAATTCACCACGGATGCCGTCAATAAGCCGACTTTCGGAAATATCTCCGTGACAGACGTGGCAATCACCACAGCTAAAGTCACTGCACGTATCAGCAGTAACGGAAACCAGGAAATCACACGGAAAGGTTTTTATTGGAGCAGCACCAACCACGAACCGGGCGAAAACGACCAAGTAAAAGCCATCGAAGGCACAGGAGACCAGATGGTTCTGAACATGAGCGACCTGAAATCAAGTACCACTTACTATGTACGTGCTTTTGCCACAAATTCACAAGGCACAACTCTCTCTAATATCACCTCATTCACCACCGCCATCGACCCCGTACCGGGTGATGGAGATATGGGTAATCCGGATAAATAACCCTCGAAACAGAAAAGTAATATGAAAAAGATATTCTTATATATATGTATGATATGCCTGGCAGGTCTGAGCACCTACGCTGCCATAAACGGAACACAAGCAAACGATGACACTTTTGCCACCAATGCGCTGAAAGAAGGCTCTTTCCCACTGACCTTTGAACAGGAATCTACCACTGCCCCGTGGACAACTGCGGGAAACGGGGTTGTGACCAGCAGTAATAAAGAAGCGAACTCTGAAGTAGGGTTCAGTACAACGTTCAACCTATCATTTGATGCTACGGTTTCTTTCGACTGGTCTGTCAATGGCGACCAACTGATATTTTATGTGGACAACAAGCAAGTAACTAATATATCCGGCATTATATCCAACTATACCCCTTATAGTTATGATCTAAAAACGGGTGTGCATACTTTGAAATGGAGCTACAAAAACAGTAGTTCCGCTACCACCGGAGATGATCGCGGCTATGTGAAAAATATCTATATGTCGCCAACATCATTCATAATGCCGGGCGTTGCTTACCCTGTATGCGAGACCCAACTTTACTTCGGAAATGTAGTAAAAAATGCACCGACAACGGTCAACCTGAATGTCCGCAATATCGGTAGTGAACAACTAAACATAACGAAAGTGACAACCGACAATACCATTTTCTCCATAGGAGATTATGAAAAGAATATTCCAGCATTGGAGACACGCACAATCCCTTTCACCGTCACTGTAACAGCCGAAGGACTGATTGAAGCCAAAGCTATCATAGTAACCAATGGAGGCACACGGGAGGTTTCCTTGCGGGCCAATTGTACAAGCGATATAACAAGCATCGCTGTGACAAGTCCAGGGAACCTCAGCAATCAAGTATCAGCGAGCGATTATGCAAAAATCAACAATCTTAAGCTGACAGGCGTTATTAATGATACAGATATCGCTTTCATCAAGCAAAACCTAACAGCTGTCAAGACGCTGGACTTATTGGATGCCTCATTTATAAACAACAGCATCAATACGCAATTCCAAAAGAATACATGGGTAACGTTGATATTGCCAAAAGGAACATTGACAATCAATTCTGCGGCACTCCAAGAGAGTGAATGGCTACAAAGTATCGTATTGCCCGAAGGATTGACAGACATAAATTCTAATGCTTTTTACAAGTGTAGTTCTTTACAAAATATCGTCCTCCCATCCACTCTACGAACTATCGGCATAAGAGCTTTTAATGATTGTGCGTCATTAAAAGCCATAACGATTCCGGACAGAGTTGAATCTATCGAACAATATGTATTCTATGAATGCAGTGCTCTCGAAGAAATAATTATCGGAAACGGAGTAAAAAGCATATCGGGTTATGGCCCATTTGAGGGATGTAACAACCTTAAGAAAGTGGTCATCGGAAACGGCCTGACAGATTTAACCGGCAGTATATTCCAAGGCAAAACAAACCTAACAGAAGTCATATTAGGAGAAAATATAACAACAATAGGAAGCAGTTGTTTTATGGGATGCACTGGATTAGAAAAGATTACATTGCCTAAAAAACTACGTAACATCAACGGGGCTGCATTCCTCGGATGTAGCAATTTAAGAACGATTGAAATGCCAGATAGCCTAAGAACACTTAAGGATCAGGTTTTTGAAGGATGTGAAAACTTGCAAAGCATAATACTGGCAGACAGTTTAACCGGAGAGATAGGAAATAGAGCATTCTACAACTGTAAATCATTAACTACTATAACAATTCCCGATAAAGCTGAATCTATTGGGCAATATGTGTTCAGTGGTTGCAGTGCTCTCGAAGAAATAATTATCGGAAACGAGGTTAAGAGCATATCGGATTATGGCCCATTTGAGGGATGTAGCAACCTTAAGAAAGTGGTCATCGGAAACGGCCTGACAGATTTAACCGGCAGTATATTTCAAGGTAAAACAAATCTAACAGAAGTCATATTAGGGGAAAATATAACAACAATAGGAAGTTTCTGTTTTAATGGATGTACCGGACTGGAGAAGATCGTATTACCTAAAAAACTACGTAATATAGAGGGGGGAGTATTCTACGAATGCGACAATTTAAGAACGATTGAAATGCCCGACAGTTTAAGAATACTTAAAGATCAAGTTTTTCAAGGATGTGAAAACCTACGAAGCATAACGTTACCGGACAGTTTAGAAAGTATAGGGAATCAAGTATTCAGAGATTGTAAAGCCTTGAAATCAATAACTATTCCGTCAAAAGTCACATCTTTAGGACAATATGTTTTTTATGGATGCAGTGCCTTGGAAAGTTTTATTTTAGGAGATGGAATTGAAGAAATATCTACTTATGACCCTTTTTACGAATGTAATAATCTTCGTTATGTAAAACTCAACGATAAACTTACCTATATAAGTAATTGGTTCTCCAATAAAAGTAACCTGGAAACTGTTGTTTTAGGAAACCAAGTCACAACAATTGGTAATTCTGCTTTCGCCAATTGTAAATCACTCCAAACCATCAACATGCCGGAAACATTAACAACCATTGGAAATTCGGCTTTCAGCGGATGTAGTAAATTGGCTTCTATTTACATTCCGGAAAGTGTTAATAAAATAGAGAACTATGCCTTTAGCAACTCCGGACTTCGTACATTTACACTTCCTCAAAACATAACGATCATCCCTAACTATGTTTTTAATAATTGCGATAGTCTACGAACAATTACTCTAACTCCTCAATTGACTGCCATAGAGGAAGATGCTTTCAATTCCTGCGACAGTGTAAAAGATATCACTATCAACAATGAAAATGAAACCATTATTGCCACAGCCGGAAAATTCGCCAGCATTCAAAAAGTGACCTTTGGAGATTTAGTTACTGCCATCCCCGATAACCTATTCAAAGACAAAAAATATCTGAAAGAAGTGAAGTTCGGCAAAGAGTTAGCTACCATTGGAGCCAATGCATTTTATAATACCGGCTTAGAGAAATTCACCCTGCCCGATCAGGTGACAACCATTGGCGAAGCCGCTTTCAAAGGAAACAAACAATTGACTGAATTCACTCTAAGCAAAAGCATCAACGAGATCCCTACAGAAGCCTTTGCCGGATGTATTAAGTTGGATTCCATCGGATTCCCTGCCTCCATTCGTAAAGTGGGTAGTAAAGCTTTCGACGGTTGTGACTCATTGCGGGTGATCGAATTAAATCCGGAATTAACAGAAATCGGTGAATATGCCTTTTATAATGCCGGAGACAAAAAACTGGAAAGCATCACCATCCCGGCCAAAGTGAAAAGTATAGGAAGCTATGCCTTCGCAAGTTGTGATACATTAAGTAATATCACGCTTGGTGAAGCAGTAGACAGCATTGCAACATACGCATTCCAAAAATGCCGCTGCCTGAAAGCAATCACTTTGCCGGCAAAACTGCGTAAACTGGAACACGATGTGTTCAACGGTACAGAGATTGCATCGCTCAACATCCCGGATCAAGTAACAGATGTCACCGGAGTATTCAACGGATTAAATAGCAAATTAACCTCCGTCACTCTCGGTAACGGGATAAAGGCACTTCCCGAAGGAATATTCAACAGTTTCTCCGCCCTACAAAGTGTCAGAATAGGAACCGGTGTCACCAAACTGCCAAGCAATACGTTCTATTATTGCAAGGCGTTGACCGATGTTACCATCGGAGCTAATGTCACGACCCTGGACGCTTATAGCTTCGGCTATTGCACAGCCTTGAAACAACTCAGCATCCCGGAGAAAGTAACCGATATACACGAAAATGCTTTTTACGGTACGGCCTTGACAGACTTAGCCCTAAATATGGAAGAGATCAAAGATTACGCCTTCAACAACCGGACGGATCTGACCCAAATCACCATCGGCAAAAACGTAAAACGCATCGGCGTTCAAGCATTCGGATATACCAATATCACAAACATCACACTACCCGAAAATCTGACTACTATTGCCGAAAAAGCTTTCTATGGAACTAAGCTGCAAAACATCCGCATCCCGGCATCGGTAAAAACCGTAGGGTCACAAGCATTCTACAACTGCAAAGAACTGCAAAGCGTGGAAATAGCAGCCGGCTCGGTATCGATCGGCAAACAGGCTTTCCAAGCCAGCCCGAAATTAACCACCGTCATCATGAAAGAAGGCGGCGAAAAGAACATTGCAACAGAAGCATTCTACAACTGCCCGGCACTGGAACAAGTCACTCTTGCTTCCACCGACTCCATTGGCACACGGGCCTTCTCCAACTGCCCGAAGCTGGCAAGCATCCATATACCCGCCAAAACCATAGGCGCCTATGCCTTTGCCAATTGCAGTACACTGACCGATGTGACCTTCGCCGAAGGCATGGACTCTATCGCCGACTACGCTTTTGTCAACTCAACGAATATCAACAGGGTGGCATTGCCGAACAGTCTGCGCACAATCGGCGCCTATGCATTCAGTGCCGAAAATAAAGAGAACTCATTAAGGAGCATCAGTTTCGGGAACAATCTGGAAACCATCGGAAAGAATGCGTTCTATAAAAGCACACAGGTAAAGGACATCGTCATCCCCGACAAAGTAAAAACCATACGGCTCAATGCTTTCAGTAATTGTGAAAATCTGCGTACGGTAAGCGTAGGCAGTGGAGTAGTCACCGTTGAACCCTTTGCTTTCAATGCCAACCCCAACCTGATGTCCATCACATGGAACAGTAAAACACGTATCGAAAACGATGCTTTCAACAGTTATGCCAAAAACTGCCTGATGTATGTCACCGCACAGACAGAGGTTCCTCAAAAATGGTATAATGTGATTCGCGACGGGGTGGCCGAGAACATTGAAATAGCAGATAAATATCCGTTCCATTGCTGGAAAGCATTTGAAGCGAAGAAAGCCATATTTCGCAAGACGTTCAGTCTGGAAACCGGACGTGGCAACGTGTCCAAGGGATGGGAGTCAATCACACTGCCATTCGATGTCAGCCGCATATGGTTCGAGTCAAAAAGTACCGAGCTCCTGCCGTTCGGCGCAGAAGGAGCAAGTACACGCCGTTTCTGGTTACGCGAACTGGGAGAAAACGGATTCCAGTCGTGTCAGCAGATAAAAGCACATACCCCTTACATTATCGCCATGCCGAACAACCGGGAATATGACGAGCAATATAACATCACCGGAGAGGTGCAATTCATAGCCGAAGATTACCGGATACCTGTCACACCCGAAGTTCTGCCAATCGTAGAAGGACCGAAATTCAATTTTGTCCCGACGCTTACAGCAGTCGAACAATCACAGGAGGTATATGCCCTGAACATCGATCCATACAACACGGAAGAGACAACCGGTAGCGTATTCGAACGTTATCGCCGTGACGTAAAGCCGTTCGAAGCTTACGTTACAGACAAACCGGGGTCGCTCAATGCGCCGCTCATGTTCAGTATCGGTGACAATGGCGGTGGTGCCACCGACATACGCATAACGCTGGGCGAAACCATCGATAACGTGAAAGCATACAGCCGAAACGGTATCCTTTACATCGAATCGGACTGTACACGTACCATCGAAATTTATGGTGTAAACGGCATGTTGCTCCGTAATGCAGAAGTGAATGAAGGAATCAATCAGGTGACCGACCTTGATGAGGGCGTCTACTTCCTTGAAGGACAAAAAGTGATTGTGAAACAATAAAATCATCATTGAGCCTCAAACAGAAAACCAACCATTACTGAAACCATTACTGAAAAGAAACCCGTCATCGGCATGTATTTGTCAATGACGGGTTTCTTTTCAGTAATGATTAAACGATGACCGGGTAGCACTGAAGTTGTTAATTTGACAAGTACAGGGAGGAAGCGTTTTTCGAGTCAATGAGGGCCGCCCGATACAAGGAAGTAGTCGCAAATGCTATTGTTCATTGTATATCAAATCATTAACTGTTCATCTCCTAAGTAAATGAATCTATATTCTTAGCCTGCAAGAATACGTATTTAATACTGTGTTAAATACAATTTTTTGTCAACAAGAATACGTATCTTTACAGGCAAAGAATTAATGTTTTGCAACAGAAGAAACAATATGCCGCAAAACAGAATTAACAATGTTAAAATCAGACATACGATTTTCTCATTGACAAGTTCTTAAAGAACGGTAATACAACAAAAATATCATGTTTTAAGTCCGATGATTTTAAAACAATACCGAAAAATAGTATCTTTACCGAAAAATAGAGTTTAGACATTAGAATTTGTATGCCAATAGCCCACTTTGAAAGAAAAATTCAAGAACTCAACTTTTCCTTTATTTCTGAAAAAGGAACCAGTGGAGTGTTATTGACTCAAAACTATGAAAGTCTTTCAAAAGCCATATCCGCACCAGACATTCTTTTCGCCTTAGAAACCGCAAAAAATAAATTCGGTGCAGATGCTGTGTATTTCCGCTATTTCCAAGATAGCAGAGCCGCCGTGCCACAGCTATATATCTTTGACTATACCCTAAAACCGTTAAGCTCTCAAGAAAAAAACCGCATACACAGAAATATGTGGAATGGTTATCAGGTACCTGTATACATCATCATCGAGAAGTCATCTGTGAGCTTTTTCGACGCAAGAGAAAAACCCGATTACAACAGGATAAATTATGCACAAGAGATAATCATAAAAACAGGAGAAGCCATTAGAAATTTTAATGCGCAAAGCTTTGATAATGGCCTATTTTGGGAAGAGGAAATAAACAAAAATCATTTTCAATTTGAACAATCGGCGACAAAAGATTTAATCCGTGGCCTTAAAGAGGTATATGCCAGTTTTCAAAAAGAATCCGGTTTGGACAAGCACGTAGCCTTAAAATTGCTGGTTCAATGTCTTCTTATAAAATATCTGGAAGAACGGGACGAAGATTCACAGAGCGGGTACTTTGCAAGTACTTACTTTCAAAAACATTTCCAATGCAACGGATTTTGTGATGTTATCCGTCAAGGCAAACTTCTTGACTTATTAGATAAATTAGCTTCTGATTTCAATGGGAAGATATTTCAATGGGACAAGGAAAAAGAAGTAAAGGAGAGAACATCCATTAGAAAAACAGAAATCAAATACCTGGCAAACTATTTAGATGCCAATATAGAAAACAATCAATATGTTTTCTGGCGGCTATATTCATTCTCACACCTGCCGGTAGAAGTAATCAGTTCTGTATATGAAGAGCTATTGACCGATAGCAAGGACATCGTTTACACACCCGAAATGATCGTCTCCACTTTAGTGGACGAATGCATGCCTCTGCAATCTCCTCAAAAAGATTTTAAACTGATCGATGTAAGTTGTGGCTCCGGAATATTCTTGGTTAAAGCCTACAAACGCATCGTTCAATGGTGGCGGTATGAACAATGGCAAAAAACAGGCAAACTGGAGAAACCGTCGCTACCGGTATTAAAAGACTTATTATTAAAGAGCATTCATGGAGTAGATATTGAGCAAGATGCCATTCGTTTGTCTATTTTCAGCCTGGCCCTTGCAATCTTAGATGAAGTAAATCTGGATTCTCCGACATGGGGAGAGTTGAAATTTCCTGATCTGAACAATAATATCATCACAAAGAACTTCTTTAAATATGTAACGGAAAATCCACCCAATGACTTTTCATTGGTGATTGGAAATCCACCTTTCAACTTGCCGTTTGTAAATGATAAAGAACCTGCCAGAAAGGAATATTTTAAAAAGTTAGAAAAACAGTTTGGTTATAAAACAGAAATAGATATACCGGACGAAAATCCTGCACTGCACTTCTTAGTACAATCTATGAAACTTCTAAAAGCGGGAGGAATACTTTCTATGATTCAACCATCCGGACCGTTATTGTATCAAAAAGACTTAAAATTCAAGGAAGACGTCTTTTCTACATACAATTTATTGCAAGTTATTGATTTCACCAAACTGGCAGATAAACTATGGGGTAAAAAGAACGTGTCAACAGCAGCTGTGTTTTTACAGAAATCAAGACCGGACTCAGAACCTGTTTTACATCTGATAGCCAATCGCACCTTCTCAAATGCAAATAAACTTTTTTTAGAGTTTGATTATTACGATTTCCACTTCATGTCTAAAAATGATGCTATTTTTAAGCCATACACATGGAAAGCACATTTATTAGGAGGAGGCCGAATTACATCTCTCATTGAAAGATTGTCCACTTTGCCCACTCTAAAAGAATTTTTAAAAGAAAAAGAAAGAAAAGAGGGTTGGTGTGTGGGTATCGGATATATCATTGGCGACAAATCCAATAAAGCCGATTTTATAACCGGAAAAGAGACTATCCCCGTAGAAGCGTTAACCGAAAACGGCATTGATGAAAAACAAATCCACGAATGTCTGATTCAACGTTTCGAAAGACCCAGAAAAACAAAAAAGAAAATTTATGAAGGGCCGCATATTCTGATAAGAGTGATAACAGGCAACCAAGGAATTCCAATTGCTTATTCGGAAAAATACCTGACTTTTCCATTCGGCATAATCGGTATTCATGCGCCTCAAGATGATAAATCAGAGTTATCCGCATTATATGATTATTTAAAAGAAAACAATAGTTTACTAAGAAGCTATATTCTGGCAACGAGTGGAAGAGCCATGATTGGAAAAGCCACTTCAATCAACAAAGATGATATTATGAGGATTCCGTATTCGCATAACAAAAACGATATCATATTCTCTGAGGCAGAAAAGATCATCATAGAAGAAATTGCTGATAAAAGAAAAACAGAAGAAATAGCGGTTCTAAATGCAGACATAACCAAATTCGCATCTGTTTTTTGTAAAACGCTCAATAGTGTTTATCAAATTGATAACGGAAAATTCCAACCTTATAAAATATTAAATACCGAAAACTACATTGCCATACATTTTGAGTACGGCAAAGAGTTGCTTACTGTATCAGAAGAACAAGTTTTCAATTTAGAACAGTATATACAAAATGTCATTCCTCAAAAAAATATCAAACGCCCACACACACATATTCAGAAAATAATGAAAGTGTATGGTAAAAATACTATTATATTAATAAAACCGAAGCAATTACGCTATTGGCTTCCGTCTATTGCCTTACGTGATGCCGATGAAGTGTTTGCAGACTATATAAAAGCCCGTTACTAAAATGTTCAAAGATAGTTTGCCTTCATATCAATTGCCACAACCGAATGATTTATCAGTTCCTCCCAAACACGAAGTAGAACAAATTGTATCATTCATTGACAATCACATAGCAGATTTTCCACACTACTATAATCAAAATAAAGATTCTGTCAGGGAAAATTGGATTAGCAACCTTTTAGTCCGCCATTTCAACTTATGCAATTGTGAAAACGGAGGGTATCTGCCATATGAATTCAGTAAAAACCCGCCACAAGCAAGCTCTACAAGAGAAACGGATATCGGTGTATATATCAATACCAGAAATTCAAAGGTTATTCCGATAATGGAGTTTGAGGCTAAACGTTTCTCTGAGACATCCAACAATCAAGAATACGTTTATGGAGAACGAGGCGGAATAGAACGTTTCAAAAAAGGAGAACATTCAAAGCATCTCAAAGAGTGCGGAATGTTTGCGTATGTGCAAAGCCGAACCATTGAAGAGTGGTTTTCAAAAGTAAATGGTTGGGTGATTTATCAATCGCAAAACAGCATAAACGAGTCCATAGATTGGACAGAAGATGAACAATTAGCCAAAGTCTCATTGCTTGGATCCGTCGAAAAGTTTGCATCCTGCCATAAAAGAAACATATCCAATGATACTATTTTCCTCTGGCATTATTTCATCGATTTGACTCCCTGATCACGATCACAAAAAGAATTTCGTATCCCGGAAGAGTAAAAACGTATTAAATACATTTCTATTATCAGCAAAAACAAGAAATAAAAAAGAATTTCCCTACCTTTGTGGGCTATTAATGATAAGAGAATCATAAAAATAATCCCTATATCAATGGAAAAGAACTTTAAAAGAACCACAGTGACCTCGGCTCTGCCATATGCCAACGGGCCTGTTCATATCGGACATCTGGCAGGTGTATACGTGCCGGCAGATATCTATGTCCGTTATCTGAGATTGAAAAAAGAAGACGTACTCTTTATCGGCGGTTCGGATGAACACGGTGTGCCTATCACAATCCGTGCCAAGAAAGAAGGTATCACTCCACAAGATGTAGTAGACCGTTATCATTTCCTCATAAAGAAATCTTTTGAAGAGTTCGGCATCTCATTCGACGTATACAGCCGTACTTCCTCAAAAACGCACCATGCACTGGCCTCAGACTTCTTCAGGAAGTTGTATGATAAAGGAGAATTTATCGAAAAAACGTCAGAACAATACTACGATGAAGAAGCGCACCAGTTCCTTGCCGACCGCTATATCACAGGCGAATGCCCGCACTGCCATTCGGAAGGAGCTTACGGCGACCAATGCGAAAAGTGCGGAACTTCCCTTTCACCGACAGACCTTATCAATCCGAAGAGCGCCATCAGTGGCAGCAAACCGGTGATGAAAGAAACCACCCACTGGTATCTCCCGTTGGATAAGCATGAAACATGGCTGCGCCAATGGATTCTGGAAGATCATAAGGAATGGCGTCCTAACGTATACGGACAATGCAAAAGCTGGCTCGACATGGGGTTGCAACCACGCGCCGTAAGCC
>ERZ780190.1831-NODE-1831-length-17841-cov-27.316148_pt1 | contig 17841 bp, 16 predicted proteins | sample MGYA00510980_ERZ780190 | MGnify/ENA primary metagenome ERZ780190 (study PRJEB29588, sample SAMEA1972188) | human gut metagenome | biome: human gut; feature: human-associated habitat; material: faeces | place: Denmark | collected 2008/2010 ... | reverse complement strand
TTAAATGATAACATACTAGAAATTAATTCGTTTTTATCCACACTTAATTCTCCTTCCTATTTTTTCTAATACATCTCCACAAAAAGGAGTAATTTGAACTTCCAGAAATTTTACAACTAAATCCAGCCTATATCTATTCATCGGCACAAAGTTCATCATAATCTGAAACACCTCTAAGAAGTCCCTTCACAGCACCATTTGAATTTCTTATTGTTCTATTTTGAATAGCAATAATTAATTCATTTACATATTCCTTATACTGTTTCAAATATTCCATTGTAGCATTACTTTCTAAGCACATAGTATCAATATATGCATTTATAGCAGTCAACTTTCCTTCTAATATTTCATATTTATTCATATTTTCTTCTTTCTATGGCAATGATTTTGTATCCAAAACCCAGCCATCATCAAATACCTCCTTTTCATCAGCAGACAATTTTTGATATATATATATCTGCCCCTTCTCCACTCAATAAATCTTCTCTATCTTGACTATCATATGCTTGTGCAAAAAAACTTCCGCAGGGATATTTTCCCATATCCGGATCCCTTTTATACAAATAATATATTTCTATATCAAATCTGTCTATTGCAATCATAATTGCAAATTCATCTCCAATCATAGCTGTTTTTAACGGAGATATTTTTACACACACCAAATTATATTCCTTACATATTTTGTTCATATACATTGGTATATTATCATTAATATTTGTCCATAAATTATCCATGTTTTTTCTCCCTACTTAACCATTTTTAGTAACAGTATCAAAATAATATCCATACTTCTTCAAATATGCATACTCTCTACCAAAACCAGTAAGTTCTGTTTTTCCTGTAAACATATTTACACGGGTCAAATTATCCCACGTAGGTTCTGTAGCTATTTTAAATATATCTTTTTTTTCAATGGCATTATCTAGCCATGGTTTATTATATTCATTCCAAAATTGACTAGGTGAAACATACAATTCATCTGGTGTATTTAACAGATTAAATCCACCATCTTCATCATCTGGCTCATGACAGCTGGTCCCTCATCTTTTTGGAAATCGTAATAAACACATTTTCCATTAACATATTTAAAAATCTCTCTTCCCGAGATTTATTTGTTAGTTCTTGAAAATATCCCCCTCTTCTGGTACATCGAATAATAAGTTTCTGATACATTGACGCCGGATGATTACTTCATATGCAAGGCGGAGGAATGAGGCGTAGCGGTGGCTACGTCGATTGACGACAACGCAGCAGATGAAAAATCAGCCAAGTCAAGGTGTCAGTTATTTATTATTCGGTGTACCAGTTTTCAAATAGGCTCTGACATTGGAACTTTCATAATATGAATAATCATCCACTAATTGCATACGCTTTAAAACTTGCTCATCATTTTCTAATTCCAAATTCATATCAATATTTGTATACTTCAGTACATTTTCTCTATATTCCAAATATTTACTTACAACGCTTTTCTCGTTCATTCAATAACTCCTTTATGTCTTTGACCCTTTTTATACCTTCAGCATTCTTCTTGTATAACTTACCATCTTTATGAAAATAAAAATTAAATTCATTTTTTAACAAAACAGACTTTAGCAAATTAATTGCTTCTTCAATACATTCTGTACTCAGATGATTTTTAAATTTACAAATTCGCTGCAAAGAATTAGATGCTTGTTCATCATCAAAAATTGATATATCAAATAGTGTTATATCATTTTCTATCACAATTCTATAATTATGAGGATAATACTTGTATTCTAATCTAAAAAAACCTCTGTTTTCAAAACTGCATATTGCTTCTGTTTTTTCGATATCTGTACCAAATATTTTACACATATATGAGTCAAACAGCTCAACATATTTATTATAAAAACTACTATCTAACCGCATGCCAAATTCCCCCTTCATCAACAAACTTATAACCATTATCTAGCAGATATTGGAGTTCTCTAGAATAAAATTGCTCTTTACCTAAATATTCTTCTGGATTATGCGATAAGTATATTTCTCTCCCAGAACTTGTCTGGATATCCAGAAACTTTTCATTAATTTTCCAAATCTCATCATCAGAATAACGAGCTGCAAGCTCATCCCAATTATCAAGTTGGAAATATTGCGCATCCATATCTTTGGCAACGCTTGTATATGCCGTCGGACCACCATCCCCATATTTTCCCAATACGACTGCATCCACTTTCCCTGCTTTTTCTACTATAACATCCAACTTCTTTGTTGTCACATCATGTTTGTCAAACATATGCAAATGGTAACTGTTGATGTCATTGATATAGTCACCAATCACTCCACCGCTCTGCCACGGCTTCTGCTCTTATACTTCCTGCGCCATAAATAAACGCATCATCTTCACAGCAACAAGTGCTATGAAAACAATGCGTTCTAAGTCCTAAAAAATATTCAGTTTTGAATTTGGATGTCCTTATGTACAACCAGATGGCAAATTTTGCCCTATAATCATTAATCTACATGAATGAACCGCCTTCGGCATGTTTGAGATACAGTCTATGTTGGTCATTTACTCATTGCTATGATTATGGTAATGCTTTAAGTAAAAGAATGTTAGACGTCCTTATGTTGAAGCATAATAAATAATATTTATACTACTAATATTACTTCGTGCATCATAAATCGACTTGATTTCTCCCCACTCAAAGTTACTATTTTCAAGCACTCCAAGCTCCTTCAGTATTAAATCATGTAAGTCTTTTCTTTTAGATTCATCTTTCTCTGAATACTCCTCATCATAACAAATTAAAGATAACATATATATTTTTCCGTCTCTAAAGAATAGACTAACTATATATTTTCTATTTTTTATAATCTGTGGTTCATCCAAGTATATAATTCTGATGCCATCTTGATTTGTATAATATTTTGTTTCTTTAAATTGCTCAAATGTGAAATTAGGCTTAACAACCAGTTCATTATCAATTTCTACAATTCCTTTGCTTATATCCATCTTATAGTCAGCTCCTTATTTATATAACTTAATATTATCGAACTATATCCTTTGAAATTATTTCTCCATTTTCAAGATTAACCCTAAATCTTCTTCCATAAAAATCTATTGCTCTACAATTCCCATCTACTATATCAACTCCGACATACGGACTTCTAGCAGTCCCTCCAATAGCAACTGGTGCTGGTTTTATCCTCCAGAGCAATTGTAAATCTAGCGTATAACAAAACACATTATCATATCCGCCATCTTCATCAGTCTCAAACACGATAACTACTCTTCCTTCATGTTCTGCAGCCTCAATAATTTTATTATCAAATTGCAATTTTTTTCCATCTAACAATATTTTATTATTTTGAATTTCTATCATTGTCCAATAATCCTTTCATTAGTAAATGTACCAACATTTTTTCCATTTATTATTAAATCATACTGTTGTCCACCACCATCAAATCCAAACAGAGGATTAACTTCTCCTGTTCTCAGTCGTATCCCTACTTCCAAATTAACATCACATATATATTTAGGCATATTTGGCAATGCAAACTTATTCTATAACTATATGTATTGTTTTTTCAAGCCGTTTGTGTCTTATTGGGTATAAAAGAATAATTTTTGAGTATAACATAGCAGATATTCTAAATTCCGTGTACGTATATTAAAATCATAAACAAAGGAGAATTTCTACAATGAATCACTTACAGAATCACATTGACAACTATCTAGTACACTGCCAAACGCAAAAACGACTCGATGCAAAGACATTAAAAGCATATCGAATGACTTACGCCAATTTTCCGAACAACTTAGATTACCGCTTTTTTGACCAATTTTTATGTCTGAAATATCGCTTGTAAGACTGAATTTTATAAAAAACTTACCATTTATAGCAAACTTTCATAGAAAAACTCACCTTTTCGCAACATTTTGATGCTCAGAGTGCATTACATCCGCATATTAGTAACTTTTAGGGGCTCTATAGATAATATTACATGTTTTCTATTGCATCATTCATCCTATCTATCAAATATTCAAAAAAATCTTTATATGCTAAGCTACATTTTTTTTCTCCCAAAGACCACATATCAATGTTTCCATTTTTTGTATCTATACAATATATCCATTCATCGCAATTTTCAATTACTATCATTTCATTTGGCAAACCATACTCTCGAAATTCTAGTGTTTTATTGACAAAAATTATTTTTCCATTTTTTCCCACACCCAATGTTTCAATGCCGCCAATTCCACCATGTCCATATCTTTTTAAAAACCATTGATATTGTTCTGGTATATTTACATCAAGAACTTTTTCAGCCTCAGCTATTATGACATCATTTACAACTGCATATGTAAAATCCCCTTTTTCCTCATACTGATTTATAAGTTCAACAACTTTGTCATACATATTAATTCCCTCCTATAATTTGTTCCGCTCTCCATTTCCAATATGAACACCTAAAATTATTATACTGCTTATTTAATACTGGATTGTTTCTAAAACTTGCTCCATCCTCAATCACTCCATGTAATTGTGAATAATATTCTTGATGTGTAATTTCTCGGATTTCGACCATTGGTCCAACTTCCTTTTGCAATATATGATGTAACTGAATTGGATTACCGTCCGAACCTATTGGAGGCTTACCTGCTTGCATTCTTTCTAGGTTTGTTAGTCCTGTAGTCTCATCAAAATAATTAAAACCAATATCATTTCGCTGATAAACTTTTCTGCTTACATCTTTTATTTCCCCATTAACTTTTACTGTGCCTTTATATTCTACTGGATTATATATTTTAGCATTACTACCACTCTGGTATGCTATACACATAGGAATTTCTAAGCAGTCTTTTTCTATCTATTGCTTTTATTTCATTCCTATACCACAATTATCCTGTAATAGATAGAGGTGTGCGTCACCACTCTTGAAGTACTTGTGACTTCGTTCATTGAGACTGCTCCCTCTGCTTTGCAGGATTTTGCGTATTAGCTGGATGTTGGCAGCATTTCAACTCTGTGAACCGGTTTCTTTTGTCTTGCCATAGTAAAAGGCCCTCCTAATGATATTTATTTTATCATAGAAGGACCTTATCGTGATTATTTTACAGAAAAAATTTCATAGGCATTCTGCATGCAGCGTACTTATCTTCTATCCACTGATTTTAAAATCACTTCTATAACCGAATATGCCACACAATTTAAAATCAATCCATTATATACCATTCTCAACAGTCTAGAAATTTTTACGACTTCTTTTTCAACTGTTAGAATTCTGATGATGATAACATCAATTGACATTTTCACTAACTTAAAACATCTATAAAAAACTGAGGAAAAGATAATCAGTCATAGCCTTTTAAATCAATATCACACACATTTACTTTCTAACCAATCCAATATTGTTTCTGGTATAGTGGCATTTAGTTCAGCGTTTCCTGTCAAAATTTCTTGTACAGGACGTCCATCATACGGTACTTTCCTGTTTACGCAACAGGTTCTCAATGTAAAATCCGTATTTTCAAAATAATGACAGGATACATATTCTAAATTATCCATTTCAATTTTTTTCACATTTTCAGCAGAAGTATAAGGATCCTGCTCCACACTTCCTATAAAAATTGGAATATTTTTGGAGATTGTTTTGATTTCTTTTATGTATTCTTCCAACGTTTTTCCTTTCATATCTTCTTGAAAAACCATGGAATTATTATACTTTATGATTTCTTCAAAATGATTGCGTTTTTTATTATGTGTCCACAAATTCAACTGTTCCAATTGAGATTCACAACTCATAGCCGCACCGCACATGGAAATCACTTTTCCAACTGACATATTGTGGCACAGTGTATCAAGTAATCGATTGCATGGTCCGTGAAGAAAAAGTATAATTTCAGTATCCGGAAAGTGTTTTTGTGCAAACGCTTCTATTTGATCTGCCAAATCTTCAATCTTTAAACTTCCAGCCTTTTCCCTTATATTTTCCCCGCGTTCCAACTCCATACACATGGTTGCATACCCACTGCGCACAAAACAGTCTGAAAGTTCTTCGTATGCCCCCACATTGGCCATCTGCTTCATGACATCTTTTCCCGCTTCATGTGCGAGCACATAATAATAACCGTCACTGCTTTGCAGTAAAGAATACGAGCTTGGGCAAAAGACGATCACGCCCTTTAATGGTTCTTTCTTTTTTGACCGGGTATAAATACACCGATAGCGAACCTGGTCAACTTCCATCCATTCTTCTTTTTCAATAAAATCAAAATATTCTCTGTGCTTTGCATGATGCACAGTTTCTTTTTGTATACAAATACCTATATAACAGATTGTCGCCAATTCTACCCACAGAAAAATAAATCCTATTTTCAAATAGGAAATTTTGATTGGAAAAATCTCAGTATGATAGTATAACAAGCCATATAGGACATACAAAACCCAGCCAGCATCCAGTGCCAAGACCAGTCTGTCTATTCTTTTGGCCTCATCCGGCAGCCACAATATTCTTTTGACAAACTTATTCTTTAATAGAATCCCTTTATTTTGTCTGACACCATCCTCCATCGTGATACTCCATGCATTAACCCCATACATGACCGCTGCCAGAACAATGCCTATAAATAAATCTGATATTATAAACTGCATCGTTTCTTATACTCTCCCAGTGTATTTGTAAAAACATATGTCCACCATGCACTATTTGTTTCAACAATTCCGTCAAAAATTATTTGTGTACAAATTTGTTTTCCCAATTCACTTCTACTTTCTTTTAATATCTTTTCTCTAATACCATTTGATAAATATGTTCCATTTATATTATGATCAGAATTTAGTCCTATATTATTACTTAATTTTCCCATGTTTGCATACTCATATCCTACCTGATTACAATATAATTTCTTACTTATCATTGGTCCAATCCAATTATTAACTCCCGACGTAATACCTCCTATAATTCCACCTAACCAAGCACTCCTTTCTACATCCTCCATTATCTCCTCATTACTCATTTCAGGTTTAGTCCACTTATCGCTTACAAAACTACTTGATGCAGCCAATGCGCTATTTACTATTATTTCTGTTCCTATCTTTGCACTTACTGACAATACCCTACTACTAGTTGCAATTAAAACTTTTGCACCTACTTTTGCTCCTGCAACCGGAATAACACTTGAAATAGCCCCTACTACTCCAGAAATCATAACTTGTTTAACATCTACTTTTCCGTTATCCCCATATTGAATTGCTGCATCTAACCCAGCACCTAATATTGCACCGCCTACTACTGTTCCAACTCCTGGGATACAAATAGAAGCCACTCCTGCTACTGCTATACTTATTGCCCCAATCGTAACTGCAACAATATCCTCTTTATGCTCTCCTATCCATTTACCAGCCGTTTCCATAAATTCCGGCCACATTCCATTCAAATCTACCAAGCCCAATGGATTATTCCAACAATAAGTATAGTTATTGAGTGTAAATGGTGCTTCTAATATGCCTTTCATAAAGTCTTCACTTACAAATCGTCCGGTTCCTGCATCATATCTTCTGGTCTGTGCAAAATATAAACCATCTGTCTCATCCATTTGATATCCTGTAAAGCCAAACGGCTGTAATGAATTTTTAAAAATGTCCTTTGTCCGATAAATTGATGCCCCAAACTCATCATACGCATAACTTTCTGCAACTCGTCCATCCTCTTCTAAAAGTTCCATCGGACTTCCAAGATCATCTAGCAGATAAAAATTTTTACTTCTACCTTTTTCCAATCCAACAACATTTCTATCCCAGATAAATTTCTGATATACTGGCTCTGCATTCTGATAATCCCATGTTGTCATTTGCAAAAGATTATGATACTGACGTGTCATATCAGTTATATATTCTATCCGCTTCTGTGGTGTCTCTGCATTATTTTCTGTCAAGCAATTTATCTTCTGTGAAATTCGGTATCCTAATCCATTGTATTCAAATACTGCATTTTTTCGCACACTTCCCTGTGTTTCAATAGTATTCGTCATTTGATTTGCCGCATCAAATGTAAACTGTTTTAAAACCTCATCTCCGCTTTGTATCTTTGTGAGATTACCTCTTCGATCATAACTATACCGTAATACTTTACCATCTGTAGATTCAGTCAAAAGCTGATTTCTTTCATTATATGTATAAGCTGTCTGTTTTTCTAGTCCCTCTATATACTCTATTTTTTTTATTCTATTTCCAAATGCATCATATTCATACTCTCTTCTTATATTTTCGCCTTGTACAACACATTTCAAACGATTTAATGCATCATAATGATAACCCAATCTTCCATTATCTTCTTCTATCGAAGAACGTTTTTTCTTTTGTGATATCTTGTTTCCCGACACATCATACTTATAAGTATAGATTTCTTCCAATTCTGCTCCATGATATGAAATCTCGTCCAATCTTCCTAATTCATTATACCGATAGTTTGTTTTTATATCTCCTGGCATTTTCTTTTCTACTAACTGTCCAAACATATCATATTCATAATGGACTATATCGTCCCCAGCAATAAGTTCAGTCAGCTGTAAAGCCTTATTGTACTTATAATCCACATGTTTTCCATCCGGGTAAATAACAGATTTACGCTCTCCCATTGCACCCCATTCATAGCCAATTGTCCCACCTGTAGAATCCGTTACCGATAGCGGTCTGCCAGCCATATCCAACAAAAACGTTGTTGTTCCCAACCAATCTTTTACTTCTTCCAACTGTCTGAGTGCATTATAAGATAAGTTTACTTTTCTTCCATCTCCATAAAATACTTCTTTCAATTGTCCTGTCTGATTATAGCCAATTTCTGTCGTATAACCATCCTTATCAACTTTAGAATGTATTCTTCCTATCTTATCATATGTATATTTCTCTATATCTCCTAATGGATCAGTCACAGAAACAATTCTTCCCTCTCTGTCCCATGCATAACTTGTAAGATGTGCCGTTTCACCTTTCATTCCTGCACACACTGTTTGTATCAATCTACCCATGCAATCATAAACATACTTTGTTGTATTTCCCAATGCATCTATTACTTTTGTAAGATTTCCGTTTGGTGAATATGTATAATGTGTCTCGTTTTCATTTTCATCCCTTATACATATAATGTTTCCTACAGCATCATAACTATACTTTCTCACGCCCCCAACGGGATTAATAATTTGTGTTATTCGATCCATTTTGTCATAATAAAATGTCAGTCGATTTCCTAAACCATTTTCCCGAAAAACAAGATTTCCCTTTTTATCATATCCATATGTTTCAGTCTCACCATCTGGATAAATGATTTTTTTTAATCTACCTCCAATCTCATACTCAAATACCTTACTGCTTCCATTCGGATAACAGACTCTCTCTATCTTACCCAATGCATTATAAAACATGCTGGTAGTATTTCCAGAAACGTCTGTGACACTAGTTCTTCTTCCTACTTCATCATATGTATAGGTAGTAATTCCTCCCAATGCATTTGTCACACTAATAATATTTCCATCTCTATCATAGCCAAAACATGTTTTTGCTCCATCTGCCTCTGTCATTTGTATTATATGGTCTGTTTTATCATAAACAAATGTAGTTATATTTCCTTCCGCATCTATGATTCCAGTTCGATTTCCAACTACATCATAAATATATTTTTCAGTACCACCTTCCGGGAAAGTTGTTTGTACCAGACGATTCTCCATGTCAAATACCGATTTTGTAATACCTCCATCTGGTGCTGTCATTGCAGAAATATTCCACATACTGTCATATTCATAATTCGTTACATTTCCTTCTTTATCAGTAAAACGCACCATACGACCAATCTCATTATAATCAACAGAAATCTTATTACCATCAAAATCAGTCACTGAAATTACTTTTCCACCAGCATTATAAACGTATGACCGGGTATTTCCCTCTGCATTTTTGACTTGGATAATATGTCCGTCTGGATCGTATTCATAACTTGTTTTATTACCATTAGCATCTACAGACGCTATAATACGATTCAATTCATCATACTGATATTTTGTCTCACCTCTAACTGCATCTTGATAGCGCTCTATATTCCCTTTTTCATCATAAGCCAGTACAATCTGGCTTCCATCCACCTGCACTATATTTACTGGTCTTCCAAACTCATCATTTTGAATTTTTACCCCTGCCGCATCGCAATTTTCACTGCAAATCAAATTTCCCTTTACATCATAATAATTTCTCAGCCTTTCTTTTCCATTTACGCTGACATTCAAAAGATGGTTATCTGCATCATAAGTCATATTAATTCTTCGCTTTGCAGCATCCACTGTCTGTGTCAAATTTCCCCGACGATCGTATGCCATTCGCGTTGTTCTACCAAGTCGGTCTGTCTTACTGATACATAAATTTTTATCATTATAAAAAAACTTTTCTCTCGTTCCATCTTCATAAATGGTCTCTACATTTCTTCCTTTATCGTCGTGCACATAAGTAATCTTTCTACCATTACGTTCTGTAAATATCACTTTTTTATCTGCATCCAGATATGTAAATTCCATCTCACCGCCATCTGCAAATTTCTGACGGACAACACGGAATTTTTTATCATATTCATTGCATACTGCATGCACTTCTCTTGCATTTACAAGTTCTTTTATTCTTCCATTTTCACTGTATTGATAACTATAAACAGAGCCTGAAGGTACCGTAACTTTGACAAGTTTTCTTTCCTCATAGACCAAAGCAACTTTCCTTCCAGTATGGTCTGTGACAAGAACCAGCCTCCCATTATCATTATACTGATAACGAAGTCTATTGCCATTGTCAGAAACAACCTCTGTCAATTGCTTCTTTTCATTATAGAAAAAAGAAATGCCACGCCGATTACAATTCTCCATGCGTTCCACATGACCAGATTTATCAAACAGAACCCATATATTATCAGGCTGCCTTAACACATATCCATCCTCAGTTTCTTTTAGCATATCAAGTGCTGTATTTTGTCCCTGATATATTCCTTCTGCTGTTCTAATGAAATGTACTCTCTGCCCATCCGCTTTACTGATAGTCACTTTACCATTTTCATTTTCAAGAAGTATCTCATAGTTGTGACGGTAGCACACTCCCATACTTGTGTCTGATAAGTCTCTGGAATTATAATATCTGTGAAATACTAATGGTATCTCTCCCCCAATATACATGTCCTCATGTTCATATACAAAGTTTCCGGTACTCATATTTACCGGATCTCCTCCCATCTTATTGGCTTTCGGATTCGTTCCCAGCAATTCTTCCTGAATTTCTTTTTCTACCGTTGCCTGAGCATCTTTCAAATCTGCAACTGCGGCATCGAGAACACCTTTTTGTGAAGCCATATCAAGGTTACCTCCGGCAGGATCTATCGTCTGTGCCAGAGTATTCATTAACTTAATGATTTTTTCTGCACATGTATTCATCTCTGCTCCGTGCTTGAGATAGGCTGTATCTACATGTTCTACGGCTGTAAAAATCTGTTCGATCTGTTCAATGGTTGTATCATGCTTATTTAGAACAGTCTGGTAATAACCATCCATTTGAGATAAATAAGCATAACTGTCTAACGTATGCAGCCAGTTTTTAATTTTTACATCCATGTAATCAATACTATTCTTTATAATCTGCCAGATACCATCGGAAGATGTATCATTCACATAACTTATCAGCTTTTCTTTTGCTTCCTGTGAAAAATCCCTGAACATTTTCTTATCCCCATGCTTTCTTTTTCTTCCTATGAAGAAAATGTTTCTGAATGTGTCTTTTCTTTCGTCTCAACCGAGCTTTTTCTCTGTTCCATGTAGGAAATCGTATTTTCCAACAATAAAACAAATGCCTCCTGCATTTTCTGATACTGTTTTCCCATTTCCTCAATCTGAATAATCGTACTGCCTCCACATTCTCCGACATCCGGTATTGTAACTTTCTTTGCAGACCATTCTGTATACAGATTTTTCATCTCAACAATATGACTTCCCATTTTCTCTGTATCTATAATATTTGTCATCATCTGCCCCTCCTAGAATAAATACTGATCATTTTCGTCTATTTCATCTTTGAACTTCTGACATGTCTTATTTACATTCACAGCATGCTCTGAAATCACATCTTTCAGTTCCTCTGCATAGGTAATAAATGTATCCAATGCCTGTGCGGTTTCCCCTTCCTTAATGGCATCTTCACTAATTTTTTTCATAATTTCCAAATACTTATCTACACCTGACTGTAACTCCTTCTCTTTCTCAGAAAGAGTTTCTCCCATATTTAAAACATAATCATCATCTATTTTAAGTGCCGTTCCTGCCATGCTAAGCTTCCTTCCTTTGAATTGCTTTACTTATTTCTTCTTTGACGTATTCACGGCTGCCGTTCTCGCTGCCTCACGGGCTGCTGCCTCTCTCGCCGCTGCTTCTCTTGCTTCCTGTTCTGCTCTCTCAATGCTGGCTATTTCTGAATGAAGCTGACTAATTCTGTTGTTGCAATCTTGTATTGCCTGATTATATCGGGCTATTTCATTTTGTTTCTTTGCAATTTCCAACATAACACGCTCAATTGCCTTATCAAGCCCACCGAAAACATTCTGAAAAGATGCGCCATTATATAAATCATTCATTCCATCATAGAATTTAGAAGTAAATTTGCTGTTAATTTTCTGAATATCCCCAGTATTTCCCAATCTGGATGTTCCTGAATTTTTACATTCTGAAAATGATCCCTGAAGCGAACTAATCCTGCTTTTCACCTGATTTAATTCCGATATTTCACTGTTAAGCTTTTGGATTTTTGCATTGTAATCTGCAATCTCCCTTTGTTTCTGTGCAATCTCCGCATAACACTGCGACTTCGTCATGCCTTCTCCTCCACTGTATATCACTTTTTATCTTAAACACTTTCATGTTTATGTTCAATTATTTTTCTCATTTTTCAGGATTATCCATGCGGGTTCCTGTTTTTCAAGAATCCGCATGGATAAAAGATTAGCCTCTTACAGCCGCAGCACCCTGTGCATCATCATCCTGTCTGTTCTGCATGTAATTCTGAATGAAATCAGAAATACTCTGGATTGCATCCCTTGCATTCTCAAGTGCCGGTTTGTATTCATTCTCAAAACGTTCAATGAATGCGTCTGCAGTCTGGTTTGTCCAGCCATCCTGCAACTGACCATTCATCTGCACTAAAGAATTGATCACATCGTCAAGTGCTCCTGCCTGATTTGAGTACACGCTCACTCCACTTGTAAGCACCTCATAATCCACTTTGTTTACTGCCATCTTTTTGTTCCTCCTTAAAATTTTTATTATATGGTAAATCTGCATATACAGAATTCCATCATGATAATTTTACTGTTTTAATTTTTGTCAGCTCATTCTCATTCACATAGAATGCATCGCAAAATTCTATTGGTTTTGCATATTTTTTTGCAATGCTCACTGACAGATCACACAGTTTAATATTGGATATATCATCAAAAATAATATATCTCCGGTTATCTTTTACAATTTTCATTAAATCTGGTGCACTGAATGGAATTGCCGCATTTTCCACATTGGTCATAAGTATGAGCACTTTCATCATGCGGTATTTGCCGAGCATTCCTTTTATAGTTCCAATTATTTTTTTGTCTGCACTGATTTCTGCAACTGCATCGGAACTTTCAATGACAATTACAATCCATGGCTCGGATTTCAATGCCTCTTCCTGTCTCTGGGCAAAATCTTCATATCTGCTCTGAACACGCTGGTCAACTTCATCAAAAATGGTCTGAACAGATGCAGTCGTATTGTCATATACTGCTGTGTCTGGATGATATTCATAATCAGACCATCTCCGCGTCATATCATCCAAAATATACAGTTCTGTATTGCCAAATGTCGGAAGCAGCATTGCTTCAAGCAGATATTTTGCAAAAATATCTTTTCCTTTTTCCTTCTTACCGGAAATAGAAAGCATTCCGCCCTGCCGGGCATCAAGCGTTGCTGGTAACACAGTATTATAATCCAGTCCAAGTAATACTTTTCCTTCCTGCAAATAATCCGGATATGTCCTTTCCATATAAGAAAGTGTAAGTTCTTTTGGAATTTCCGGTATTATCATGGCCTTCATTCCCGCATACTTTTCATTCTGTTTCTTCACAAAATCCTGTATCTTCTGTACACGCTCAAATTCTTTTTCGCCTTCAAATGACAAATACATCTGGCTTTCATAGGTATGTTTGTTCAACTGGATCAGACATCTTCCCGGAATGTTCGGAAGTTTCATCCTGCATCCCTCGAACATCATTCCATACTCTGATGTCTCATTGCAGAATAATGCGATCCGTCCTTCAAAATTGTTCAGATAACGATAACCAATACCTGATGTCTGAACATTCGCTACTATAAATGAAATGCCAACTGCAATACCATCTCTGCATAACGGAAGCAGATAATCCTGATCTTGCAGATACATTTCCTTCAGTGCTGTCAGATTATCAATTATTACCACAATCTGTGGCAGATCGTGATATCCCGCTTCTTTATATGCCACAAACGAACTCACACCGGATCGTGCCAATATCTCTTTTCGTTTTGCAGTCTCCGTCTGAAGCAGTTTGAACAGATTTTTTAATTTTTCATCATCTGATACACACACAACACCTCCACAATGATGAAGTTCTGCAAAATTGCGTAATATCATGGAACCAAAATCAATAATGTAAAGATTTACCTCAGCTGGTGTATAGTTTTCAGCAAGGCTGCGGATAATCGTCTGTAACACATTTGTCTTTCCACACTGTGCTGAACCAATCAATATATAGTTCTGTGCCGTAATATTAATTTTCAGTTGCTCCTGACTTTGTCTGTCCGGATCATCCAGAAGACCTATGTAAGCATAAATTTCTTCTGAATCCATCCGTGCTCCATTCACATAAGTCAAGAGTTCCGGCAATGGCGGCATACAAATATTCGGAAGTCTCCTGATTCCTTTCTCCTCGCAGTATCCTGCTATGTAATCTACGATTGCCTCCAGCTGATTCTTTGTGTGTGAATCTTTCTTTTTTATTTTCTTTTTCTGGTAAACCACTTTTTTTGCTCCCGCAAAATTCAGTTCTGAAATATAAAATTCTTTGTTTCCTTCACTCTCATCAAGCGTTGCAGGTGCTCCACTGAACGCCGATTGAAACAGTTCAAATATTTCGTTGTTTCCAACTTGAAGGTATGCCCGTCCCGGTTCTTTAATCTCCGCAGCAAGTGGTGTTTTTAAAACTTCGTTACTGTCCTCTTTAGACTGTACTTTCAGACAGAGTTTAAATTTTGAGTTTGACCATATTTGTCCATCTACCACACCACTCGGCTTCTGAGTGGCAAGAATCAGATGTACTCCGAGGCTTCGTCCAATACGCGCTGCTGATATCAGTTCTTTCATAAAATCAGGCTGCTCTGCTTTCAGCTCTGCAAATTCATCCACAATAATTACCAGATGTGGTAATGCTGTCTGTACTTTTTTCTCTTTATACAGTTCAATATATTTATCAATATGATTCACACCAGCCTGTGCAAAAAGGTTCTGACGCTTCATTAATTCTGCCTTTATTGACTTTAATGATCTCTGCACTTCATTTCCATCAATGTTAGTGATTGCACCGATCAAATGCGGCAGATTCCGAAACTGATTCACCATTCCACCACCCTTGAAATCGATAATGACAAATCCTATCTCATAAGGATGAAATATCGTTGCAGCCGACAATATATAACTTTGCAGTATCTCGCTCTTACCCGATCCTGTGGTTCCTGCTACCAGTCCATGTGGTCCGTGAAATTTTTCATGCAGATCCAACGTCACAATTTCATCTTTCGCATTCACTCCCAGAGGTGCTGCCATTGTCTTGTAGATCTGTGATTCACTCCATCTTTTTCCAAGGTCTAAATCTTCCGCCGCAAATATATGAAGCAGTTCAAATAATGTAATATTTTTTCTGAGTGAATTTTCAAGGCCAATCTCTTCACAATAAACCGGTGCCAGCATTTGCACAACAGCCCCTGCCTGCATATCCGATATTGCCTGATACTCAAAGTCCTGCACTCTGTTTCCGTTTTCTGAATGACAGATATTCCCCTGCTGTTCCGATAATAATGTGATAATCTCGTCGCAGTGCAATGGCAATTTTTCAGCACTCGTCTCAAAAAATACAAATGTCATTCCCAATTCTGCCGCATTCTCAATATATCTTGAAATCGGATGGTTTTTGATTCCAAATTCATTTTCCACGAGAACCACACAGTAATATGGAATATTTTTTGTCTGTTCTCTGTAATTTAATTCACGAAATAAGTTTTCAAAAAGAATATTTTTGCTCTCATTATTACAGACAATATTACGTGTTCCCTTATCGTTTCCAAGATGTGGCAGCATGCGGACCCATTCATATTGTTTTTCATCATCCACAAGCAGGAAAAGTCTGACATCTCCATAATAATGTCTGACAGATACATCGATCACAATGTTTTTAAACATTGCATATAACGCCTTTTTAGCCCCTACAACCCCAACTGCATTTGCATTTTTGAAGTCTGTATAAACAGGTGCATGATCAATTTTCAAATACATCTCACAGATTTTTTGGGGCATATCCGTAAGTTCATCTCCAACCTCCATACGTTCCTGCTTTTTATAATCGACCTGCCGTGCAGAATCAACACTTCCCTGACCAAGATAAACCCGAAGGAAATCTTCGTCTTCCCTCGTTTTTTCAAACAATCTGCGGTCAAAATTCATCGCTGTATCAACATCCACTCCAATATCACAGTAGGTATCCCTTAAGCTTTCCGCCTCTTCCCGGCGCTTTATTTCAATTTCTTCTTTTTTCTTATCAATATAACTGTTGTATTTTGTAATACGTTCCTCACAGTCCTGTTTATATTTTTTATTTCCCGATATAAAACCTAATATGGTAGTTACAATTCCAAGTGCCATAGAACATACGCTCAAAATCACATACGAACCAGATGAACCGGAAGTGTTCATAATACCACGAAACACAACAACAAGCCCCAGCATTGTAATGGAAGGCATCAGATTCATAACGATATTGTTTTCCGGTTTTTTCGGAATCTCCGGTGCATCCAAAATTTCTATTTTATCATCTGGAAGTTGTTTTTTGATTCTGGTATTCCGATTAAACAATGGATATTTCAACCCATTCACACGATGCCTGATCTCATGCACCGGTATATTTTTCACCTGTAGTCTTGCCTGATCAAAATAGATTTTTCCTTCTTTAAAATAGAACTGATACTCATCTACCGAAAAGAAATCACAGTCATGAAGTTCCACACTTTCCTCTATTCTCTGTCCATTTCTGAGTACTCCAAACGCAGACTTAATTGCATCAAGATAATAGCACTTTCCTTTTTTTTGTATAACCAGCCGTATATTTTTCTTAAACTGGCTTTTTAAAAGAATCGCCGCTCCCGGCTCCGAAGAAATCTCTATCTGCCCCGGAAGATCAATGTACCAGTTATAATTTGGCACCTTTGCCTCAAAATCAATCATAAAACGCAGTTCAAACGCTTCATTTCCTGTATTGGAATAACAAACTGCTATGATATCCCCATGACTGATCTCCATGGAATATAATTTTCGCATATCGCCTTTGCTGAAATACAGCTGATCTGCACAGTCAATATTCCATTCATCGCTGCATGCTGTAAACTCTATCTCAATCTCTGAAAAGAAAGTCTCCGGGTTAAGTCGAAATTCACAGGATGATGTTGTTCCAAGTTTCACATTCTCCACACCTGCTGCAATTTCAAACTCTTTATACACCGTTCTGTTACTGACAATTACTTTATAC
>ERZ780190.1801-NODE-1801-length-18049-cov-6.359787_pt1 | contig 18049 bp, 13 predicted proteins | sample MGYA00510980_ERZ780190 | MGnify/ENA primary metagenome ERZ780190 (study PRJEB29588, sample SAMEA1972188) | human gut metagenome | biome: human gut; feature: human-associated habitat; material: faeces | place: Denmark | collected 2008/2010 ... | reverse complement strand
CGAGCGTGGAGTTCTGCCACAACGTCGGTTTGGACTACGTCAGCTGCTCTCCCTTCCGTGTGCCCATTGCACGTCTGGCTGCTGCGCAGGCTGCTATTAAAAACCCCCGCAAGTAATTGCGTGAGGGCTTGAGAAAGCACCAATAAAGTATATGACCGCCCCGGTTTCCGTAACAGGAGATCGGGGCGGTTTTTATATCGTGGAGTATATTTATTTTACATATTTACACAGAAAGATTTAAAAAGAAGCGGAGGCGGTGACTGGTTGAAAATTTAAGAGCGACTGAGTATAATAAGACTGTAAAATGCTTTATTTGGGAAAAGAGGTCTGTATGGCAAAGTTTGTACCATTTATTATAAAAACAGACGGCAGTCAGAATATCAGTGTGAAAATCGTGCGCATGAAAAAGTCTGATGCGGTACAGACTGAAAAAGAACCCGTCTGGCAAACAAGCTGGTTGTCAGATTATATTCAGGATGATGCCTTTGAAAAGTATGCCTTAAAGACGAGTAGTGGCGAATTGGTTGCGCTGGCTGCATACGAAATATTGGAAAATGACGTGATGGTTCATATTACCTACATTGAGAGCCAGCCGGAAAGCAATCCGACAATTGTCGGGCATTCTAAAAAGTATCAGGGCATTGGCCGAGTGTTGATTGCGTACGGAATCAAGCTGTCGATTGACCATGAATGCGGCGGGACGGTCACGTTCGAGGCAAAGGTTCCGGAGCTGGCAGAGCATTATGTCCGGGACTATGGAGCTTGTCCATTGCCGAGTTTTGGCGGAGCACCGCGTTATGAACTTTCTGGTGAGGCGGCAATGAACATCTTTGTAACTTACTTGAAATGAGGTGTGTTTGATGAGTGCAAAAGAATATTTTCAGCGTGATGCAGAGCGAGAGATATTTTATCGCACATTTTATCAAATTTGCAGACGCTTTAATGTCACATGGTCAACAGCAACACCGGAAGTCCGAGCTTTTATTGAGGAAGTTACCCGTGTGACTTATGAACAGGAAAAGGCAAAGCGTAACGGAGTTTCTCTTAGTACAGTGAAGCCGTTCTTTGGTGATACAGCGTGTTAAAGAAACGGCAGAACACTGTTCCGAACGCCCTGTAATTTTAGCACCCGCTCAGGTTGCGATTAAGTCTCCCCGGAAATAAAATCTGGTAGGGTAAAGAAGATAAAAGCTCTTGGCTTCTGTAATGGAGGCCAAGAGCTTTTTGCATCTTGTTTTGTAAGCGGAAAGAGGTTACAATAATAGAAAAGAAAGCGTATATCAGTCGAATAAGGTGGTAGGCCTATGAAGTTTTTCGAAGTGGTTCCCAGTGAACTTTTCTCGCCGCTGGCTTCGCCCAACCGTATTTTATATGCGGATGCACTGGACGTACTGTACGCAGCATACCAAGAAAACTTGAAAATACGGGAAGATGTCTTGTATTCAATGCTGCGCGGCAGGCTGGAGCAGGAACTGGCGGATGCTACGTTTGAAGATGAAGACATTGACGAAGAGGAACTGAGGGATATCTCTGGCCGCGCCCGTTTTTTGATCCGCAAGCTGTGTAGTAAGGGGTGGTTTGAGAAGGAACGTGGGGATGATTTTGAAGAGTATATCACGATTCCTAATTACAGCAGCCGCTTGCTGGAATTATTCCACCAACTCCGCGATGATAGCCCGGCTCGTGGATATTCCTATGTGTTCGGAACGTTCTCTGCATTAAAGGTCGCTGACGATAGCGACAATGCTTACGAAAAAATGACGGCGCTTTACAGTGCCTACGATAACACAACGGCACTGATTAGTTTGTTGCAAATGGTCTATCATAACGTAAAGCATTACTTTCAGATGCAGATCGATATGCAGGATGTCAACCAGGTGCTGGCTGCACACTTCAATGACTTCGGACAAAAAGTTGTGGAGGCATACATCCGTCCGCTGAAAATCAAAGACTCAGTGCCGAAGTATCGTGTCCCAATTCAATCTATACTGAGACGGTGGGAAGAAGATGACGCGCTGCTGATGACGATGGCAAATGAAGCATTGCGTGATAAGCGGGGCAAGACATTGGAAGACTGCCGTGCCGATCTGCTGAGGAAAATTTTCTGGATCGAAGAACGCTATGACAATTTAGAGAAGGACTATCTTGAAGAAATTGATACGCAGGTCCGGCGCTATACCAGGGCAGCAACACAGAAAATCGAGAACCTGACGAACCGAGATCAAAGCGTGCGCGGCAATTTGAATGTTTTGCTGACGGCACTGTCCAGAAACCGCAGGGCATCTGAGCTGGTGGACCAGATACGACCGGCATTTCAATTGTATGAGCAGTCTTTTTTGTCAGAAAAAAGTCTGTGGTACCGTAAGCGTCCCGAAAAACGGACAAAAACCGCGTCGGTGCTGATACAAGATGATCAGGCACCGAATACGGAAGAACAGGTCAGAGCGGCACAGTTACTGCAATCGAAATATGGCCGGGCAGCAGTAAATGCTTACGTGCAGGGATGGCTGGGAGACGCTGACATTCGTTGCTCGGAGGAGCTCTCGCTTGAAGAGGACAAGGATTATATCATGAGTTTGCTGGCAATCCTTGGAAGCAAGGATACATCTGCCGGTTATGTGGTCCAGGAACTCGATGGCATTTTTTGCAAAAATGGCTATTCGATCCCGAAAATGCAGATCCGGAGGAAGGAGAAGAAGCCGTGAATTTTGATTTTGTTACCAATGCAACGGCAAAAGAACTGGAACAATTCAAATCTGTCTGCAATCAGCTGCTCAGCCGCACATACATTGTGCGAACCATCTACCAGCCGGGAAAAGGCAGGGTGGATAACCCAGACTATCTTTTTCTATCACGGCACTATGAGGCTGTACAGGAGTACCTGAGTCTGCTGGACTGGGATTTGCGCAGGGATGAACTGAACGGATACTTTTATGTGTTGAACACAGACGAGGCTAACCGTTGCAACCTCAATAAAAAAGAAACGGCGATTTTGCTGGCATTACGGCTGATCTACGAAGAAAATATGGAGCGTTTGGGTTTGGAGCAGGATGCCGTATGTACTGTGCGGGATGTGCTGGAAAAAGTGGTGACCGACTATCCAGTTTTTCCGGCTAAGCCGAATATGGAAGAGGTCAAACGCGCGTTTACGGTACTGGAAAACCATTCTGTGATTCAAAGACTGGAAGGAAAATTCAACCAGGGCAGCTGCAGGATCGCAATATTGCCAACCATTCTTTCTGCGGTCTCCAGCGAAAAGCTGAACTTGGTGGTGTCTGTTTTGAAAAAGGAGGAAACAGATGAAGAAGCTGAAGAAGATCCTGCTGATCAACTGGCTCTATTTCAGTAAGGAACTGATTGAAGTGGGCGACATCAATTTCCTGACCGGCAAGAACGGCGCCGGAAAGTCAACGGTCATCGATGCACTGCAGATCGTGCTGCTGGGCGAGACAAATTCCCGCAATTTCAATCAGGCAGCCAAAGAAAAATCGCAGCGCACATTGGAAGGCTATCTGCGCGCCGACATGGATGATAACAGCCCGTATTCCCGCCGTGGTAAGGACTTTTCTACCTATATTGTCTGCGAATTTCAGGATGAGATGGAGGGCAGCAGCTTTGTGACGGGCGTTACCTTTGACTGCCGCAGCGATGGAAGTTACCGTGATACATTCTTTATTTACACGGGGACACTGCCGGAAAATTGCTTTATTGAGCAGGGCGAGGCAATGGAGATTTCTGCACTTCGCCGTTTTTTGAAGCAGAACTATGCACGGGCAGAATTTTACGATACCCAAAAAGAGTATCGCCGCAACATGCTTGCAAAGTGGAACGTCCACAACGAGCAGGTCTTACGGATGATGAAGAAGGCTGTTTCGTTCCGGCCAATTGTGGATATCCAAAAATTCATCACGGAAAACATCTGCGATATTCCGGATAAACCCAATATTGAGCTGATGCAGCAAAACATCCGGGATTATAAACGGCACGAATTGCTGGCGCAGCGTCAGCAGGAAAAGCTGGATGCGCTGCAGCAAATCAGCAGGCTGTATCAGGAGATGAACCAAGCCATAGACCGCTGCCAGATCCAGAAGTTTCTGGTACGGTGGGCCGAAAAAGAAGCTGCGCAGACAGAGATCGACCAGAGGGAATTGGAACGAACTGAATGCAAGGAGAACCTTGCAAATGTGAATGAGCAACGGGAGGAGCTTGAGCGGCAGATCGAACAGAAAGAAACGCGCCGCAGTGAGCTGGAGCTGGCCTACAGGCAGAGCAACGTTTTCCAGGAGGAAGAGCGTCTGCTCAACACGGAAAAGGCTCTGAGAGATGAGCAGAAAAAGCTGGAACAGGGTCTGCAAAATCTTGAAGTGGAGATCAAGCGGGAAGCACGGCATTTGCAGAGATTCTGTGGGGAGATACAAGAACTGGAACCGGAAGAACTTCTCATACCGGTGCAGGAAGCGGCGAACACGGCGCAGAAAGCATATGCTGTATTTACTGGTGACGAGAAGGGATTGTTTGCCCGGCCTGTGGAATTGTTTGAAACGGGGCAGCAGGCAGTGGCCGAATTGTCGGATGCTGTCCGCAGTGCGGCTCATAAAACAGAGGATCGTATTGCAGAGCTGAAGAAGCAAGCCGACCAGAAAAGTGCGGTGCTTGCAAATCTGCGCAGGAACATAAAAGATTATCCCCATGGACTTCTGCTGTTCAAAGACCGGCTGGAAAAGGATCTGGCGGATAAAACGGGGCATGCGGTTCCCGTTTATATTCTGGCTGATGTGCTGGAAATGGCAGATGAGCGCTGGCGTGGAGCGGTAGAAGGCTACCTAAATAACCAGAAATATTATCTGCTGGTGGAGCCGGGATGTTATCAGGATGCACTTAACATTTACGACCGGCTGAAGCAGGAAGCAGAGTACCGTGCGTTTGGTCTGGTAGATATCGGAAAACTGCGGGAAAAAGAAACACTTCGACCGCTGCCCGGCAGTCTGGCAGAAAAAGTGGAGACAGAAAACAAGCTGGCACGCAGCTATGTGGACTATCTTCTGGGTCGGGTGATATGCTGCGACACGGCAGAACAGTTGCGCTGCTATAAGACGGCAATTACGGCAGAGGGAATGCTGTATCAGGGCTATGTGGCCCGCGCACTTCGGAAGGGCTGGATGGAAGACGCCTTCATCGGGCGACGTGCGGTGCAGCTCCGCATCGACCATCTGGAAAAGGAACTGGCCTGTCTGCAGAAAGAGCTGCGGCATTGGCAGCCGCTCCAGAAGCAGCTGACCGGCCTGCAGGAGCCGCTTTTTACCCAAAGATTCGTCCGAATCGATGTGGCGCAAAAGCAGGAGGACTACCAGCGCGTCCAGACGATCATCAAGGAAATCGCAGAAGTCAAAAATCAGCTTTCCCAGTTGAATCTGTTCTGGTTGGATGAGCAGCGACGCATCATTGAACAGTTGAAAGAAGAGATCCTTGCATTCAATAAGGAAAAAGATGCGAAAAATGTGCAAAAAGGGAAGTTGGAAGACCGCATCCATCAGCTGGAATATGAGATCTTGCCGGAAAAATACCAACGGTATGAGGCTATCGAAGATGTTTTGAACGAGGAGTTCACGAAGGAATACCGAGAAACCATCGGCGTTCCCCGCTATCGGCAGGAGCTTGTCCGCTTGAAAAAGGCAGATGTCATCCGCAAGAACTTTGGCGACAGTTTGGCGCAGAGCACAAAGGCGATGGACGGGGCTCAGAAGAAACTGTTTGCAGCACGCAGAGAATATGCAGAACGGTTCAAACCCTGTGCATTCCAGATCGAGGTGATGGATAACACCGAATACGAGGAAGAACGGCGTACTCTGCAGGAAAGCGAGCTGCCCCGATACAAAGAAAAAATTCGGGCGGCACGGGAAAGCGCAATGGAGCAATTCCAGAACGATTTCCTTGCCAAACTGAAATCCAGCATCGACCAGGTGCAAGAACAGGTGCACAATTTGAACAAGGCCCTGCGCCAGGCACAATTTGGCACAGACAAGTACCAATTCCGTGTAGGGCCAAACCCGGATTATCTGGATTACTATAACATGATCATGGCAGATGAACTGATGGAAGGCGAATCCGGTCTATTCGCACTGCCCTTTCAGCAAAAATACGGCCCATTGATCGAAAAACTGTTCAGCCAGATCACAATGGCAGACGATACGCAGCTCAATGCCCGCAAACAGAGCGAACTGCAGGAGAATATCGTCCGCTATACAGACTTCCGGACGTATCTGAAGTTTGATTTGGAAACGACTGATCAGAACGGTTCCAAGCAGCTGCTTTCTCAAACACTGAATATGAAGTCTGGTGGTGAAACACAAACGCCATTCTATATTGCGGTGCTGGCCTCGTTTGCCCAGCTGTACCGCGTCAACGATGCTACCCGTTTTGGTAATACGGTGCGTCTGGTGGTGTTCGATGAAGCTTTCAATAAAATGGATAGTGACCGGATCACGGAGAGTGTACTCCTTCTCCGAAAGATGGGGCTGCAGGCGATCATCTGTACGCCGCCGGATAAGGTCTCGGACATTATGCCCATTGCAGACCGTACATTATTAGTGGACAAATCCGGATACCGGATGCACATCATTCCATTTGGAAAGGAGATGCAGAATGAAGGAAGCACAGGTGATCCTGAATCGTCTGCTGGATAAGTTTGAAAACAGTAAGCATCTTTCTGAACCCAACACATCCAGACGTCGGGTAATGCTGCGCATTGATAAAAGGGAGTTGCCGGAGTATCAATACGAAGATGCGGTGGTTCGGGATGCTTACAATATTGCAGCGCGGGAGCTGGAGCAGCAGGCTTTGGTGCGTCTGGAATGGGCGAGAAAGCAGAGCGTTCTCTCCTGCATTGTGCTGGATCTGGAACGGGTCGCACAGTGCTATGAATGCGCCGACAGAGTGCATCCGCGAAAAAAGGCAGAAGAGGTTGCAAACATCATCATGCAGAAGCTGGCAGACAATCCCGTTCCATGGATCGCGGCATGGAGGAATGCTGTATGTGCTCAGGTGCGGAACAGCATGAAAGTGCCAACGTATTGCAGGGAAAACGACGGTCTGCTGCAGGAGCTTTTGCTCACGTTTCAACGGTATGCGGAGCTGTCCGGCAGTGTGACGATGCGTGCATTCAGCAGCCAGTGTTTTCACGATACCAAGTATTTTGAGCGAAATGTACGGGAGCTGTTTCTTACCATTGCACGAAAGTACAATACCCAACTGGCGGCGGCCTGTACAGAAGCGGAACTTGGTGAGCGGGATCAGCTTGCATTTCTGGGAATCTATGCCCGCCCGGAGCTTTACGAACTCTCGGGCGATTGCGCAATCTGCTTGAAGAAGGGAGAACTACAGCTCAGCGCAGCAGAACCTTATGGATTGGCTTTGCCCAGTACACTTGTGTCAGAGATTGTGGACATTGAACTGAAAAACATCTGCTGCATTACCTTTATCGAAAATAAAACGAACTATGATGAATATTTGCTGGCGGAAAAACAGCCGGAAGAACTTGTTGTTTATCACGGCGGCTTTCTGAGCCCGCGGAAGAAAAAACTTTTTGAAAAACTGGCTGCTGCGGCAGGGGAAACCATGCAAATTCGATTCTGGGCAGATATTGATCTGGGCGGTTTTTGCATGTTTGAAAACCTGCAAACGGTGTTCCCACAGCTTGAACCCATGCGTATGGAAGGGCGCTTTGTGGAACAGTACCACAAAAATGGCCTGAAGCGGCCGGAGCAGTATCTGAAGAAGCTGAAGGAAGAGCGGAATGCGGGAAGACATACGCTGTTTGTTGATGCAATTGATAAGATTTTGCAATATGGGGTCACAATCGAACAAGAAACATTTCTGGAGTAGAATTCATGCGAAGATAAAAACGCTTGTTGACCTATAGAAACGTACTATTATTCTTTTCAACGCCCTGCAATTTTGGAACCCGCCCAGGCTGCAATTAAGTCTCCCCGGAAATAAAATCTGATAGGACAAAGAAGATAAAAGCTCTTGGTTTCTGTAATGGAGGCCAAGAGCTTTTTGCATCTTGTTTTGTAAGCTGAAAGAGGGTACAATGATAGCAGAAGTACGCACATCGACGAGGTGATAAGATGCTGAACATTTTTTACGGTGATATGAAGGAAGCTGTGTATAATACAGCTTCCTATTTCAAATATGATTACGAGGAAGACTGGATCGTTGACCCGATGGTCAAGGAAATGATTCGGGATGTGGATAAGTCTACCGTTATCGACAGTGGTATCATTGACAGCCCGGTCTTGGGTAAAATTCCACCGATTGGTTTGTCTGGTGGCGTAAAGACACTGATTTTGGTAAAGTTTGAGCCAGAGAAAGTGTTCAATGTATCGACTTGTGGCGACAACTGTGCAAAGTGGCTGCTCAAAATTGCAGAGCAGGAGGATCGCACGGTGAATTTGCGTCACCTGATGGATTTTGGCAAAAAGCCATTTACAATAAAAGTGCTGAATACGAATCAAATCGTTCACAGTATGGAAGAGCTGATTTTGGCCGCAGGTGAGTTTGTGTAAAGGGGCTGACAGAAATGAAAGGCATTCATAAAGTGGTCGTTGGCACAAAGTACCTGAAATATGAATTTGAACTGCGCCGCAACTTGACCATCATTCGCGGGGATAGCGCAACGGGTAAAACGACCCTCGTGGATATGATCCGTACCCATATGAACGATGGAGAGAGTGGACCGGTTACTCTAAATTGTGATAAAAGTTGCTACGTGGTAGAAGGAAATCTTTGGAAGGGACAACTTGACAATATTCAGGACAGCATTGTTTTTATCGACGAAGGAAACGAGTTTGTCAGGACCAAAGATTTTGCACGTGCGATTCAGCAGACGGACAACTATTACGTCATCGTGACCAGAGAGGGTTTGTCTGCCTTGCCATACAGTGTGGAAGAAGTGTATGGTATCCGAACCTCTGGTAAGTATGGCTCACTGAAACAGAGCTATCATTCGTTCTATCGAATTTACCCGGATAGTACGACTGAAAATATTAAACCGGAGAAGATCTTGACAGAGGACAGCAATTCGGGGTATCAATTCTTTGATGCGGTCTGTGCAGAGCATCAAATGCAGTGTGATACTGCAAATGGAAAGTCAAATGTGTTTTCCTATTTGAAGGCGCATAAGGATGAAAAGATTCTGGTGATTGCAGATGGCGCTGCCTTTGGCCCGGAAATGGATAGGGTGTTGCAGTTGGTGCTGACAAGAGAGAATCTGGCACTCTATTTGCCAGAATCTTTTGAATGGCTGATACTTTCTTCTGGAATCCTGAAAGATACGGAGGTTGCACAGATATTGCAGACACCGTCTGACTACATCGATGGCAAAGACTATTTCAGCTGGGAACGTTACTTTACTGCACTTCTGACAGAGAAAACGGCTGGAACTTATCTGAATTATACTAAGAAAACGCTAAATGAGGCCTATTTGAGTGATGGCGCAAAGAATGCAATTTTAAGTCAGATGGCAAAAGTAAAGTTGAAGTAAAGCATTATTGAGTGAAAAGATAGTCGGGTTTGGAGAGGAGAATATAAAAATGCCGGAGCAAAGAACAGATAAAAAGAGATGCTTTATAATAACACCTATCGGCAATGATAATGATTCGATTCGTCGTCACATTGATGGAATCATAGATGCGGCTATAAAACCGGCATTGGAGCCGGATTATGAGGTTGTGGCAGCTCATAAAATCACAGAGACTGGAACGATAACGAAGCAAATTATAAAGGAAATTTATCAAGACGAACTTGCTATTGCTAATTTAACGGGAAACAATCCGAATGTAATGTATGAATTGGCAGTTCGGTACTGTTTGGGAAAACCTGTACTTACGATTGCAGAAAAGGGAACGAGTCTTCCATTTGATGTCATGCCGGAACGGACGATTTTCTATATCAATGATCCCCAAGGAAGTTTGGACTTGAAAGAGGCTATAAAAAGCTATGTATTAAATATTGATTTGACTAGAGTAGAGAGTCCGATTCATGCAATACTTAAAGAAATTGATGCAGATGCAGAGGCGCTTTCACTTGTAAAATCTTCTCTTAAAGAGGCAACGGCACAAGACTCGACAAGTGAGATTTTAATGCATATACTTAACAAACTAGATCGATTGGAAAAAATAACCGAGCGTTCTCAAGTAGAAAAAGGAGAACGTGAAAGGGGTTATCGATATGCATGCGAAATTATAATGGAAAATTTCGACCCTAAAATAGTTGAGGAAGAAAAGAGAACTTCTTTAGCGGAAAAGTTGATTGATTCACCATTCCCGTTGCGGTTGCGAGAATATTCTTTTTCACCAAATTTAATTGAAGTTGCTTTTGAAGGATCAAGTCAAATACCCTCGGATTCGTTTAAAGAGTGGTTGAAAATAGTCGTAGAGACAAGTGGTTTGGGTGAGATTAGAGACGTGAGAATTAGAAGAATGCGAATTAGCTAATATGATGATATATGAAGACATGGATTGTTAAAAGGAGAAAGCTGTGTCAATTACAGAAATTAAAGTTGATTCGATACAAAATATAAAACAGTTGATAATAGAAACTCAGAAAGACGATACAATTGGAAGATATCGCTCTCCAGCATTGTTTCGTGGCCTACCCAATAGTACATATACTTTACAAACTAGCCTTTATCGGAATTGCAAAAAAAAATCTATCGAATTAGAAACGAGTATTCTTCGAAATTTTTATAAATATGCGCTTCCGACAGCGAATCATGATTCTTGCTGGGAAAGAATGGTTGTTGGACAACATCATGGTCTGCCGACTCGTTTGATGGATTGGAGCTACTCGCCATTGATTGCATTGCATTTTGCAACAAGTGGGGAGGATTTTACTGCAATGGAAGCGCATGATGCAGTTGTATGGAAGATAGATATTGACGAGTTGAATGAATTATTGCCGGAAAATTATAAAGAGTTGCTAGACAAGGAACATGCAAAGCTTTTTACAACGGAAATGTTGGAAACGGTTGCAAAAAATACAAGTGAGTACGATGATGCAATGAAGTCTGACAGTATGGTTCTTTTGGAACCTTTTTCAAGTGACCAAAGAATAATCAATCAATACTCCTATTTTTCAATTCTTCCTAGAGAAATCGTGAATTTAGAAGATTTTTTTGAAAAGAATACATGCAATACGGTAAAGTATATACTAGATAAGTCTATTAAATGGCACATTAGAGATATGCTTGACCAGTGCAATATAAATGAGAGAACCGTGTATCCAGGTCTTGACGGAATAGCAATGTGGCTAAAGCGGCACTATTATGTAAGATGAGATACAGTTGGAAGACATATAATGCCGAACGTTCTGTAATTTTGGCACCCGCCAAGGCTGCTATTAAAAGCCCGATAGTATAAGTGTTTATAGCAAATTATCGTTAAAAATAAAGCATAAAATAAGGCTCACCGTCAGTTTTGGTGGTGAGCATTATCATATCATAGCACCGTCTGTTTTTTATCGTTTTGGCGCAGAAAAAGCCCCATGAGACCGGGGACGGCAGTACGCCGTCCGGGTTCCATGGGGCTTGTTGTTTGCAGGGGGGGAAGCGGCGTTACCGCAGGTCCCGCAGCCGGGAGGCGGGGAGGGTGGAACTCAAAAACGTCCACACAGCGTCCTGACTGTCGTTCACGAGGTAGGCTTGGGTCTGCTGGACGTAAAGGTACACGGCGTCCGGGGTGCGGTAGGCCACGTGAAGGTCCTGCCACGGGTACTGGTGGCTGGGCTGGAGCTTGTCCTGTTCTCCGGCCATCCAGACGGAAAGGCCTGCATCGTCCAGCTGAAGGCGGTAGAAGGGCCGGGGGAGGCCCAGCTTCTGGATAGTGGTGCGCAGGTCCCGGAAGAAGGTGTAAAAGTACACTGCCGGGAGCCCCAGCGCCACCATAGCCAGCACTACCGCCAGCAGGGAAGCCCCCTCCCGCACTCCCACCTGCGACAGGCAGATGCCGGAGGACCCCAGCAGGATGGCGGCGAACAACAGGGGCCGCTGCCAGCGCTTTTGGTGGTGGAACAGGTCGAAGGATCGGAATTTCTGGAACGATTCGGCGTCCATGGTGACAGAGGTCGTAATGGGCTGCGACATAGACAAGCATCTCCTTTTTTAGTCATAGTACCATATTCTTTTTCGGCAGGCAAGGGAAATCTTGCACAAATGGCCCAAAACGTGGTAGAATAAAAACATCTATGGGGCAAAAAACAAGCCGGGGAGGGGAAAACCTTGCATCGACAAAGTACGCTGAAGCAGCGGATGGTGCTGTGTCTGACGGCATTTTTTGCCGCGCTGGCGGCTCAGATCGTTCTGAGCTTTTACCAGTCCGGCACGGTGCTGCGGGAACTGGACGACCAGATGGGCAACTTCAATGCCATCAGCCGCTTTCAGAACGGGGTGGAGCGCAGCCTTACAGCGCTGGATGACTACCGCTGGGAGTACGGCGACACCGATGCGCTGCTGGCAGAGCTGGACAGTGCCTTTTCCGTTACCAATGCGTGGCTGTGGCGCATCGACGGCAGCCTGGACACGGTGAGTGAGGAGCAGTATCTGCTGTACAGTGCCGTCTGCACCACCTATGACAGCTACACCGCCCTTGTGGAGGAGCTGCGGGCTGAGATCGCCGCCGGGCAGGACGCTGCGGCGGCCCAGCTCTACTACGAAAAAGTCTCGCCCTGCGGCGGCTATCTGCGGCAGTACGCCCAGCAGCTGCTGAACACCGCCATCTCCGACGCACAGAGCACCTACACCACGGTGTCGGCCCTCAGCAGCCGGGTCAAGTGGGCCCAGACGGTGGTGGTGGGGCTGTGCCTTGTGCTGGGTCTGGTGATGGCATGGTCCCTCATGCGGCTGCTGACCCCGGTGCAGGAGATGATCGGGGCATCGCAGGCCATCATCCGGGGAGAGCTGGAGACCCCGGACATCCCGGTGCCCCGGCAGGACGAGGTGGGCCAGCTGACGGACGCCTTCAACCACATGAAGCACTCCATGGCCCAGCAGGTGAACACCCTGCGGGAGAAAAACGAGATGGAACAGGCCCTGCACCAGCAGGAGACCCAGGCTCTGGAGCTGCAGAACCGCATGGAGCGCAGCCGGATGCAGCAATTGCGCAGTCAGATCGACCCGCATTTCCTGTTCAACACCCTGAACGTCATATTGCAGACGGCAGGGCAGGAAAAGGCCTACCGCACCCAGGCGCTGATCACGGCCCTGAGCCACCTGCTGCGGTACAGCCTGATGAGCAACGATGAGCAGGTGCCGCTGGCCCGCGAGGTGCGGATCGTGGATGAATACTACTCCATCTATCACGTCCGCTTTGGTGACCGTGTGAAGATGCGGTGGTGCATCTCGGATTCCATTGACCTGACCGAGACGATGGTGCCCTCGTTTATTTTGCAGCCCATTGTAGAAAATGCGTTTAAGCATGGGATTGCCCCCAAAGAAGAGGGCGGTGCAGTGCGCATCCGCATTACGCCGCTGCGGGAGCAGGGGCTGCTGCGAATCAGCGTGTGTGACAATGGCCTGGGCATTGAGCCGGAACAGCTGGCCCGGCTGCAGGCGGGGCTGGCGGCCCCCGGCGACCGGTGGGAGCACATTGGTGTGTATAACGTGGCGGCACGTCTGCGGCTGCTGGACAAGCGCTGCCGGTTCGAGGTGCGCTCACACCCAGGGCGGGGCACGGCGGTGAGCCTGTATCTGCCCCTTGTGGAATTGACAGAAGAGGAGGACTTGGATGATGATTCGCCTGTTGATTGCGGATGACGAGCGGCTGGAGCGGGAAGCGCTTGTGGAAATGGTGTCCCGGCGCTTTGAGCATGAGGTGGTGCTGGAGACTGCCGAAAATGGCCGCAAGGCTGCTGATACCGCCATCCTGTGGGGAGCGGACCTCATTTTGATGGACATCGAGATGCCGGGCATGAGCGGTCTGGATGCTGCCCGCGCGGTGCTGGCCCAGCGGCCTAGCTGCCGGGTCGTCTTCGTCACGGCCTACAGCCTGTTCCAGTACGCCCACGAGGCGGTGCATCTGGGGGCTTGCGATTATCTGCTGAAGCCGGTGGACCCGGACGAGCTGGAAGCCTCCATCCGCCGGGCCATCCGGCAGATCGAAACGGAGCGGAAGCTGGAAGCGCTGGCCCCGGTGCAGCCGGAGCCGGAAGCTCCCACCGCCCCGGAGGCCCCGGCACCCGCCCACCCGGAAAGCGAGAACCAGCAGACCGCCCTTGTAATGGCCCACGTGCGGCGGTATCTGGAAGACAACTATATGTTTGACATCTCGCTGGACAGTGTAGGGGAGATCCTGCACATCAGCCCCGCCTACCTGTCGGCCCAGTTCAAGAAATACCAGAAGATGAACTTCCTGGACTGCCTGACGGAGCTGCGCATCAACGCCGCCAAGGAGCTGCTGAACGACCCCTTCCGCTCCTCGGCGGAGGTGGCCTCCATGGTAGGCTATGAGGACGCCAGCTACTTTGCCCGTGCCTTCAAAAAGCGCACAGGCGTCACCCCCACTCAATACCGGAAACAGGCCGCCAAGGCCGCCAAAGACCAGCAGGAGGCGGCACTGTGAGCCGGGCGTTTACCCGGCGGCAGGTGCTGGCGGCGGCCGCCGGAGCCATGCTGGGCTTTGGGGCCTGCCAGAAGCAGGAAACGGCTTCGGACAAGCCGGAGCTGGTGCTGCGCTACGCCGAGAACCAGCCGGAGGATTACCCCACCACGCAGGCGGCTCTGGCCTTTGGAAACCTGCTGGAAGAGCAGACCGGAGGCCGGGTGAAGGTGGCCGTGTACAGCAAGGGAGAGCTGGGGGCGGAGATGAGCGTCATCCAGCAGATCCAGTTCGGCGGCATCGACTTTGCCCGTGTCTCGCTGAGCCAGCTGGCAGAATACATGCCCGCCCTGAACGTGCTGCAGCTGCCGTTCCTCTATCAGGATGCCGGCCAGATGTGGCGTGTGCTGGACGGAAGCATCGGGGACGAGTTTCTGACCCGGCTGGATGCGATCGACCTGACGGGGCTTTCCTGGTTCGATGCCGGTGTGCGCAGCTTCTACACCCGCCAGAAGGTCACATGTCTGGCAGAGCTGCAGGGGCTGAGGCTCCGTGTGCAGGAATCCGACACCATGAGCATGATGGTCTCGGCTCTGGGGGCCGACCCGGTGCAGGTGGTGTACAGTCAGGTGTACGCGGCACTGCACAACGGCCAGATTGACGGGGCGGAAAACAACTGGCCCAGCTATGAGGCCATGAGCCATTACGAGGTGGCACCCTACTTCCTGCGGGATGAGCACACCCGCGTACCGGAGATCCAGCTGGCCAGCATCCCGGCAATGGAAAAGATGGCCGCGCTGGACCCGACGTTCCCGGACATCCTGCGCAGCTGCGCGCGGGAGTCAGCGCTGATCGAGCGCACCCTCTGGGCCGAGCAGGAGGAGGGTGCGGAACAGGAGATGCTGGCCCGCGGCATTGTGGTCACCGAGCTTTCCAGTGAGGAAAAACAGAAATTCCGCGCTGCAGTCCAGCCCCTGTACGATCAGTTTGCGGACCAGTCGGAGCTGATCGCCCGCATTCAGAACAGTTAAAAATATCAGGAAGAATCCCAGCCGTTGGCAGGTATGCCCAAAGGCTGGGATTCTTATTTGTGCAGGATGCACAGAAGTTGTTTTCACATTTTTTCGAAAAACAGGACATTTTTTGGAAGCCCTTGTTCTGACCAAGAAATTTTGCTAAAGTATGAACAGTGAATGAACGACAGCACCGCACCTGTGCAGGAGGATGCTGCCGGAAGGAAACAGAAGAATATATTTCAGGAGGGTTTTACCATGAAAAAGATCTCTCGTCGCAGCTTTCTGGCTGCTGCCGGTCTGTCCGTTGCTGCTCTGGCTCTGACCGCCTGCGGCGGTTCCGCTTCCAGCGTGGCTTCCTCCGTGGCAAGCTCTGCCGCTTCTTCTGAGGCTGCTTCCACCAGCGCTGCCGCTGCTGAGCTGACCACCGTTGAGGCTGGCAAGCTGACCATGGCCACCAACGCTGCCTTCCCTCCGTACGAGATGACCACCGATGCCGGTGAGTTCGAGGGCATCGATATCGACACCGCCAAGGCCATTGCTGAGAAGCTGGGCCTGGAGCTGCAGATCGATGATATGGACTTCGACGCAGCGCTGCTGAGCGTGCAGCAGGGCAAGGCCGATATCGTCATGGCTGGCGTTACCGTGACCGACGAGCGCAAGGCTGTGATGGACTTCTCCGACAGCTACGCTACCGGCATCCAGTCCATCATCGTTCCCGAGGGCTCTGATATCACCTCTCCCGATGATCTGGCAGGCAAAAAGATCGGCACTCAGCGCGGCACCACCGGCTACATCTACTGCTCTGATGACTTCGGCGATGACGCTGTGGTCGCATACGACGACGGCCTGACCGCTGTGCAGGCTCTGAACAATGGCCAGGTCGATGCAGTTGTCATCGACAATGCCCCTGCAAAGGAGTTCGTTGCTGCCAACCCCGGTCTGGTCATTCTGGACACCAGCTACGCCGAGGAGGATTACGCCATCGGTCTGGCAAAGGGTTCCGCTCTGGAGGATGCTGTCAATGCCGTTCTGGAAGAGCTGAAGGCTGACGGCACCCTGCAGTCCATCGTGGACAAGTACATCACCGCTGAATAATTCAGCTGTACCTTGTATCACGGGGAGGCGGCCCCATCTGGGGCACCTCCCCTTTTTTGGAAAGAACAGGTTACAAAATTCTAACAATTTTAGAAAGCGAGGATGCGAATGGCCGCACAATACGAACTGCTGAAAGAGCTGCTCAACAGCGGCACGAAGCTGGACTTCGGGCAGGAAATGTTCTTTAAATTCTATCAGGCGTTCATCCTGAACGACCGCTGGGTGCAGTACATCCAGGGCGTGGGCACTACGCTGCTGGTCACCGCCATTGCGCTGGCATTGGGCGTGGTGCTGGGCAGTGTGGTGGCACTGGTGCGTGTTGCGCACGACCAGCAGCGTCCCGGCCGCAGGAACCCGGTGCTGGGCTTCTTCAATGCCGTCTGTCAGGTGTACACCACCATCATCCGCGGCACCCCCATGATGGTCCAGCTGCTCATTATGAGCATGGTCATCTTTTCCAACAGCCGCAACTTTACCATGGTCGGTGCGCTGGCACTGGGCATTAACTCCGGTGCGTATGTTTCGGAGATCATCCGCGGCGGTCTGATGGCCGTTGACCCCGGTCAGATGGAAGCCGGCCGCAGCCTGGGCCTGAACTACATGACAACCATGGTGCTGATCGTGATTCCGCAGGCCATCCGCTCGGTGCTGCCTGCCCTGGGCAATGAGTTCATCGTCCTTCTCAAGGATACCTCGCTCATCACCGTTATTGGCGGCAAGGAGCTGCTGTACGCTGCACAGGGCATCATGAACCGTACTTACGAGCCTATGTTCCCGTTGTTCGGCGTGGCGCTGATGTATCTGATTCTGGTTATGATCTTTACCTGGCTGCTTGGCAAACTGGAAGGGAGGCTGGCGAAGAGTGATCGTCGTTAAGGACTTAAAAAAGAACTATAACGGTCTGGATGTGCTCAAGGGCATTGACCTGACCATCAATAAGGGCGATGTTGTCTGCCTGGTTGGGCCTTCCGGCTGCGGCAAGTCCACTTTTCTGCGCTGCCTGACCCGCCTGGAAGAACCGGACGGCGGCACGGTTATGCTGGACGGCAAAGAGATCACCGAACGCGACATTGATGCCACCCGCGCCCAGATGGGCATGGTGTTCCAGCATTTTAACCTGTTCCCCCACCTGACGGTGAAAAAGAACATCACGCTGGCTCCGGTGCGCCTGGGCCGTATGAGCCAGGCTGCTGCCGACAAGCAGGCCATGGAGCTGCTGGAGCGCATCGGCCTGGCCGACAAGGCCGACACCTACCCGAACATGCTTTCCGGCGGGCAGAAGCAGCGCATTGCCATTGTGCGTGCGCTGGCTATGACCCCCGACGTGCTGCTGTTCGACGAGCCGACCTC
>ERZ780190.1799-NODE-1799-length-18053-cov-3.920658_pt1 | contig 18053 bp, 12 predicted proteins | sample MGYA00510980_ERZ780190 | MGnify/ENA primary metagenome ERZ780190 (study PRJEB29588, sample SAMEA1972188) | human gut metagenome | biome: human gut; feature: human-associated habitat; material: faeces | place: Denmark | collected 2008/2010 ... | reverse complement strand
GGGCTTCCGTCAGGACCTACTGTCTGCTTCAGTCCTGCCGCTCAGGGGCCAGTAACCGAGACCCTCTGCACCGCCTTGCACCATCCGGCGGCTCTCTGCACGCAGAAGAAAATCGTTTTTTCCCCGTCAACGCATTTGCGCTTTGTTCAAAGTGGTTTCATTTTAGCAAAAGCCGCCGCCCCTGTCAAGCAGTTTTGCTCACAATTAAAATGAAACGATTTCACATAAATAGCAGCATAAATTTTCAAAATTTGCGGGTGGATTCTTTGCTTTGTTAAGAATCTGCGAAGTTTTTGCAAAGTTCGCCTCGAAACGCTGGTTTCTGAAATGGCGTCGTGGTATGCTGTTTGCAACGTAAGGAGGGACCCCCATGAAAGAAGTCAAGACCCCCAAAAAGCCATTGGCTATTTACTACGCCATTGTATTACTGGTGCTGATGCTGCTCAACTTCGTGCTCGTGCCGTGGATGAGCGAACGGCAGGTAAAAGAAGTGGACTACGGCACCTTCATGTCCATGACCGAGGACAAAGACATCGGCCGGGTGGATGTGGAATCGAACCAGATCATCTTTACTGATAAAGACGAAAAGCAAATTTACAAGACCGGCCTGATGAACGACCCTGACCTGACCCAGCGCCTCTACGACGCAGGCGCACAGTTTTCCAGCGAGATCGTCGAGCAGGCTTCGCCGCTGATGAGCTTTCTGCTGAGCTTTGTGCTGCCCATCGTCCTCTTCGTCTGGCTGGGCAATTTCATGAACAAAAAGCTCATGGAAAAGGCCGGCGGCGCGAACTCGATGATGTTCGGCGGCGTGGGTAAGTCCAACGCCAAGGTCTACGTCCAGTCCACCCACGGCATCCGCTTTGCGGATGTGGCTGGCGAAGATGAGGCCAAAGAGAACTTACAGGAGATCGTAGATTATCTGCACGATCCCAAGAAATACGAAGAGATCGGTGCCTCGATGCCCAAGGGCATCCTGCTCGTCGGCCCTCCGGGTACTGGCAAGACCATGCTGGCAAAGGCCGTGGCGGGCGAATCCAACGTGCCGTTCTTTTCCATCTCCGGCTCGGAGTTTGTGGAGATGTTCGTGGGCATGGGCGCGTCCAAAGTCCGTGATTTGTTCAAGCAGGCCAAGGAAAAAGCCCCCTGCATCGTGTTCATCGACGAGATAGACGCCATTGGCCAGAAGCGCAACAGCGGCCAGCTGGGCGGCAACGACGAGCGTGAGCAGACCCTGAACCAGCTGCTTGCCGAGATGGATGGATTCGATGGAAAGAAAGGCGTTGTCATTCTGGCAGCGACGAACCGTCCGGATTCCCTGGACCCGGCACTTCTTCGTCCGGGCCGTTTCGACCGCCGTGTGCCGGTTGAACTGCCTGACTTAAAAGGCCGTGAGGAAATCCTGAAAGTCCATGCGAAAAACATCCGCGTGGGCGACAATGTCGATTACAATGCGATCGCACGTATGGCATCCGGTGCTTCTGGTGCAGAACTTGCCAATATGATCAACGAGGCAGCACTCCGTGCCGTCCGTGATGGAAGAAAATTCGTCACCCAGGCGGATCTGGAGGAGAGCGTTGAGGTTGTCATCGCCGGATACCAGAAGAAGAATAAGATCATGACCGACAAAGAGAAACTAATCGTTTCCTACCACGAGGTCGGCCATGCACTCGTCGCAGCACTGCAGAGCCATTCCGCTCCAGTTACGAAGATCACCATTATCCCGCGTACGTCCGGCGCCCTCGGCTATACGATGCAGGTGGATGAAGATGAGCACAACCTGATGAGCCGCGAAGAGCTGGAAAACAAGATTGCAACGCTGACCGGCGGCCGTGTGGCAGAGGATCTGGTGTTCCATTCCATCACGACAGGTGCTTCGAACGATATCGAGCAGGCAACGAAGGTGGCAAGAGCCATGATCACCCGCTTCGGTATGAACGAGGAATTTGGTATGGTTGCATTTGAGACGGTAACGAACCAGTACCTCGGCGGTGACACTTCCCTGGCATGCTCCGAATCGACAGCAGCACAGATTGATGAGAAGGTTGTTGCAGCAGTCAGAAAACAGTACGACAAAGCAGAGCAGCTCTTAAAAGATAACATGCCGAAACTTCACGAGCTGGCAAAATATCTGTATGAGAAAGAGACGATCACAGGTGATGAGTTTATGGAAATCCTGAATTTATCCCCGGATCAGCTCACGACAACGAGAATGGAAACAAACTAAAAAGCGATAAAAGCAGATGAGAATCCCGCGTTTCAAGGCGACTTCAGCCTTGCGCGGGATTCTTTCTTGTGCTATAATGCTGTAATGCGAAATTATGACACAAAAAGACAGATTTTTTTAGGATAGACCAAGAGAACATAAGGAGAAACGCAATGAAGAAAAAACAGGCATGGAAAGTGATGGGTGCTGTCCTTGCGGGCACACTGGTATTTTCCGATGCAGTTCCGCTCCGTGCCAGCGCATCGGCAGGAACGGAAAAAAGCGCAGTACAGAACGAAACTGTCTCCGGAACGGAGAACGGTACAGAGACAAAGACAAAACGGGCAGCCGTTTATGTGAATCTGAAAACCGGCGATGATACGGCAGACGGTACAACGGCAGAGACAGCAGTAAAAACCGTGGAAAAAGCACAGGAGCTTCTTGCAGTTGCAGCGGCAGAACTGCAGGCGGACGGGAAAACAACCGAAAAAAACACTGCTGCAGATACCAGCAAAACGGCAGCGGAGGAAGCAGCAGAAAAATATCTGGTATTCGTCGGAATGGATGAAAAAGAGCTGGAAACGTATCGAAAGAAACAGCAGAAAACAGACTTCAGGGGAAGAGTAACAGATACCGTTTTTGCGGCAGATGAAATCGTGGTGACAGAAGCCGGATATGAGGCTGTTCTGGCAGCAGAAAAAGCAAAAGAAACGGTTTCGGAAACACCAACGCTTGCGCCAGGCGAGTCTCCGGCACCGGATGCGGCAGAAGATACCGTAACACCAACTCCGGGTCCGACGGAAACGCCGGATGCAGAGCCGACCGCAGAACCAACGGTGACCCCGGACGCAGAGCCGACCGTAACGCCGGCGGAGGAACCAACGGCAACTCCGACACCGGATGCGGACAACGGAGAAGATACAGGGGATACACCAACGGCAGCGCCGACACCGGATGCGGAACCGACCGTAACGCCGGAAGTAACTCCGACGACAGCACCGGGCGAGAATACCGATGACAGTGAAAATCCGGAGAATCCGGAAACTCCGGCAGAAGATCCAACCGTGACACCTGCCCCGGATGATACAGCAAAAGACGATCCTGCAGCAGATGATACAAACCAGGACGATACAAACCAGGATAACCAGAACGGAACGGGAAATGATGCATCATCGGACCAGTGGAAACAGGATGAAAATCTGGATGACCTTGTAAAAGATGAAATTCAGAAAGAAAACGAAACCGTAAAAAATTTCGATGAAATTTCCAATCCATCCGGTACGGACAGCACAGAAGACGGCTATCTGATCTCCAATGTCTCTCTTTTGATCCAGCCGGTGGCAGTAAGTCTGTCCAGAAGCCTTGTATCAGAGGAGCAGACGGAAACAGCAGAAGCTGAGACGGCGGACGAAGGCGAGCATGAACTGCTTGCAGCTGCAGAGCAGAAATCCAACCTGAGTGCAGGTGAAATGACAGCAAGTGCAGCCGATGACGTAAGTACGCTGCGTGCCGCAGGAACGATCCTTGTAGGACCGGACAACTACGGAACGAATAAGACATCCACTCCGACTCCGACAGCCACACCGTCGAAGAGCAGCAGTAACAACAGCTCTTCCAATTCCAATACCGGAAGCACAAAGATTCCGCAGAAGAAGACACAGACCACTGTAAGCATCCGCAGCATCCCGGTCAACACCGGCGATGAGACGATGGTGCTTCCGCTGGCGATCAGCTCCGCACTTTCTGCAGCCGTTATGTTCTGCATGGCATTCCTTCAGATGCAGGCGAAACGCGCAAAGAGCATGGCCGCATGGCTGGAATTCAAAAAGAATCATCCGTTTGACGAAAAATAAAGAAACAGGCATATCCGGAAAAGCCATTCCATACATTTACAGTATGGGAGGGCTTTTTCTTATGGAAGAAAAGAAAACATGGGCGGTGGGTGCGGGCAGCGGGATCAGCTGGCTGAAGGCTCTTCTCGTTTCCTATCTGATCTCGGTGCTTCTTCTTTTGCTGCTGTCTTTCCTGCTCTGGAAATTTTCCTGGAAGGAAAGCTGGGTGCAGGCGGGCATTGTGGTGATCTATCTGGCATCAAGCTTTTCCGGCGGAAGAATGGCAGGAAACATGGCGGGAAAACGGCGGTTTCTCTGGGGCATCTGCTTTGGAATCGTGTATTTTGCCATTCTGATCATCGTCTCCGCAGTCTTCCTGCCGGGCGGATTTGCCGGAGCCGGAAGACTTCTGTGGGCGGCAGCAGTCTGTGCCGTCGGCGGAATGGCAGGCGGAATGACGGCACACGGCAGATAAAAGCGGACAAAACAGAACATTTTTTCAAAAAACAGACTTTTAAATTTGAAAAACCTATGCTATAATGGGAAGAGCTAATGGCCGAAGACTATAAAAAAGTCGCGCGTCAACTACAATGAAGGAGGAATGTGCCATGAAACACATCAAAACTTTAAATACAAAAAGCTTACAGAACACTGTAAAAAAAGGTGGATGCGGTGAGTGCCAGACATCCTGCCAGTCCGCATGTAAGACTTCTTGCACCGTAGGCAACCAGAGCTGCGAGCATAAGTAAAAGTAATCCATAAGGACGAGTAAAAGGTGTTCCCAGAACCGGTTTCGCCGGATTTGGGAACATTCTTTTTGCCAGGCACATCAAAAAAAGAGAGAGTTATAGAAAGGAATACCACAGTGATACATTTATATAAAAGCAATGGCTTCAACATGGTGCTGGACGTCAACAGCGGCTCCGTCCATGTTGTGGATGACTGCGTATACGATGTCCTTTCCTGCATGAACGAAGGAAAAAATGCAGAAGAGGCAGCAGAGGCGCTTAGCAGTAAATATGCCGAGCAGGACATCACCGAAGCCAGAGAAGAAATTCAGGAACTTACAGATAACGGCATGCTCTTTACAAAAGACATTTACGAAAACGCAATTGATCAGTTTTCCAACCGTCCGACCGTCGTAAAAGCACTCTGCCTCCACATTGCACACGACTGTAACCTTGCCTGTCGTTACTGCTTCGCAGAAGAGGGCGAGTATCACGGAAGACGTGCACTGATGTCCCTGGAAGTCGGCAAAAAAGCGCTTGATTTCCTGATCGCAAACTCCGGCAGCAGAAGAAACCTCGAGGTAGATTTCTTCGGCGGTGAACCGCTGATGAACTGGGATGTTGTAAAACAGCTCGTAGCCTACGGAAGAGAACAGGAGAAGTTACATAACAAGAACTTCCGTTTCACCCTGACCACCAACGGTGTTCTCTTAAACGACGAGGTCATGGAGTTCTGCAATAAAGAGATGGGCAACGTCGTATTAAGTATCGACGGAAGAAAAGAAGTTCACGATCACATGCGTCCGTTCCGCAAAGGTGCCGGAAGCTACGATCTGATCGTGCCGAAATTCCAGAAATTCGCTGAGCTTCGTCATCAGGATAAATACTATGTGCGCGGAACTTTCACGCATTACAACACAGACTTTGCAGCTGATGTTCTCCATCTGGCAGACCTCGGCTTCAAGCAGATCTCGGTTGAGCCTGTTGTAGCGCCTCCGACCGAGGACTATGCGATCCGTGAGGAAGACCTTCCGGTGATCTTCGAACAGTACGACATTCTGGCAAGAGAGATGATCAAGAGGGAAAAAGAGGGAAGAGGCTTCAATTTCTTCCACTTTATGATCGATCTGACCGGCGGACCATGTGTTTATAAACGTCTTTCCGGCTGCGGTTCCGGAACCGAGTACCTTGCGGTAACACCGTGGGGCGATTTCTATCCGTGCCACCAGTTCGTAGGACAGGAAGATTTCTGCCTTGGAAATGTTTACGAAGGCGTGAAAAAGACAGAAACGGTCAACGAATTCAAAAAATGCAACGTTTATTCCAAGAAGGAGTGCAGCCAGTGCTTTGCACGGTTCTACTGCAGCGGCGGATGTGCGGCAAACTCCTACAATTTCACAGGTAAGATCAACGATGTTTACGAGATCGGATGCAAGATGCAGCAGAAACGGATCGAGTGTGCATTGATGATAAAGGCAGCTCTGGCCGAAGATTAAAGAAAAGAGGAAAATCGCGACATGATGAAGAAGAAACAGAGTATCATCGCACTCGTCCTGGCAGCCATTGTAACAGTGCTTCTTGGATGGACGATGATCAAAGGATGGGGTCCTACCGGAACCGGTTCGATGAAGAACATCAACCTGGGTCTGGATCTGTCCGGCGGTGTCAGCATTACCTATCAGGCCGTAAAGGACAACCCGACAGACGAAGAAATGTCAGATACCCGCTACAAGCTGGAACAGCGTGCGCAGCAGTACAGCGAAGAGGCACAGGTATATCTGCAGGGCGACAACCGTATCACCATTGAAATCCCGGGTGCAACCGATGCAACCACCATTCTGGAAGAGATGGGTAAACCGGGAAGCCTGTATTTCATCAAACAGACCAACGATGACGGAACAGAAAACTACACCTACGACAGCTCGACCGGCGAGTACGTTCTGAACGGAAAAACTATCGAAGAGCTCGAGGAGGACGGCTCCGTCGTTCTGACCGGTAAAGATGTGGAGAGCGCAGAAGCCATGCATCAGCAGAACTCCACCACAAAAGCAACCGAGAGCGTCGTTCAGCTGAAAATGACCGACGAAGGAAAACAGAAATTTGCAGACGCAACCCAGGAAGCCTACAGCGCAGGAAAGAGCATCGGTATCTACTATGATGAGAAATTCGTCAGTGTACCGAGTGTAAACGCTGTGATTTCCGATGGTACTGCAGTCATCTCCGGCGGAAACATGGACTGGGATGAAGCAACCAGCCTGGCATCCACCCTCCGTATCGGTTCCCTTTCCCTGAAACTTGAGGAGATCAACTCCAGCGTCGTTGGAGCACAGCTTGGATCTGCAGCTGTTTCCACCAGCGTGAAAGCAGGAGCGATCGGCATTATCCTGATCATCATTTTCCTTGCAGTTGTATACCGCCTGCCTGGTATTGCAGCCGGATGGGCACTGCTCATTTACGTTGAGCTGAACCTGATTTCTTTAAATGCATTTGACCTGACCCTGACTCTGCCTGGTATCGCCGGTGTTATCCTGTCGATCGGTATGGCAGTCGATGCGAACGTTATCATCTACGCCCGTATCGAGGAGGAGATCGGTGCCGGAAAGACAGTTCATGCAGCAATCCGCGACGGATTCAAGAAGGCAGCTTCCGCCATCCTGGACGGAAACGTAACGACTCTGATTGCAGCAGCCGTTCTGTATGCACTCGCAAGCGGAAGTGTCCGCGGATTCGCCATGACACTTGCTCTTGGTATTGTTCTTTCCATGTTCAGCGCCATGGTTGTTTCCAGACTGCTGGTCAACAGCCTGTACGGTATGGGACTGAAGGATGCGAAATACTACGGAACCAAGAAAGAGCGCAAGGGATTTCCATTTGTGGAAAAGAGAAAGATCTTCTTCACGATCTCCTGCATTCTGCTGCTTGCCGTTCCGGCCAGCATGATTTTCATGCATCAGACAAAGGGAAGCGCACTGAACTTCGGCCTTGACTTCAAGGGCGGTACTTCCATCAACGTTCCGTTCAACGAGGATTACTCCATCGAAGAGCTGGACAAAGAGGTAGAGCCGGTTGTGGAAGGCGTGACAAAAGATTCCAATATTCAGATGACAAAGGTTGTCGGAGGCAACAATGTCATCATCAAAACACGTTCTCTGACTCTGGAAGAGCGTGAGCAGGTTTACCAGGCAATGGCAGACAATTTCGGTGTCGATACTTCTGAAATCACTTTCGACAACATTTCTTCTACTGTAAGTAAAGAAATGAGCCAGAATGCGATGAAAGCAGTTATCATCGCTGTAGTCTGCATGCTGCTGTACATCTGGATCCGTTTCCGCGACATCCGTTTCGCATCGAGTGCCATCCTTGCACTGATGCACGATATCGCCATTGTATTCGGATTCTATGTGGTATCCCGTATTTCGGTCGGCAGCACCTTTATCGCGTGTATGCTGACGATCCTCGGCTATTCCATCAACAGTACGATCGTCATCTTCGACCGTATCCGTGAGAATCTGCCGGAGTTAAAGAGAGAGCCGATCGAGTCCCTGGTTGACCGCTGCATCACGGACACCCTGACCCGAAGCATTTACAGTTCCCTCACCACCTTTATCACCATCTTTGTTCTGTTCGTGATGGGAGTTTCTTCCATCCGCGACTTTGCAGCACCTCTGATGGTTGGTATCGTATGCGGAGCTTACACTTCTGTCTGCATCACAGGTGCCCTGTGGTATGTGATGAAGCACGTTGGAAAAAACAAATATGTGCCGTCCAAAGCAGTACAGAATAAGACAAAAAATAAATAAAAGCAGCAAAAACCATAAAAAGAGAAACGCCGGACCGGAAAAGTCCGGCGTTTCCTGCTAACAGGAAAGAGGAGAACATATGAAGAAAGAACGCTGGGTAGTTTCGGCAAAACGCGCCGATTTCCAGGCAATTGCGGACCGGTTCGGCATCGATCCCGTCATTGCCCGCCTGATCCGGAACCGGGATGTGACCGGGGAGAAAGAGATCGAAGAGTATCTCTTCGGTGATCTGGAGCAGCTCCACGATCCGCTGCTGATGAAGGATATGGAGCGCGCGGCAGATCTGATCGCAGAAAAAATCCGGGAGAAAAAGCCGATCCGCATCATCGGGGACTACGACATCGACGGTGTTACGGCAACGTATATTCTGCTGACCGGATTAAAAGATCTCGGTGCCGATGTGGATGTGCGTATCCCGGACCGGATTGCAGACGGATACGGCTTAAATGAGCATCTTGTGCAGTTTGCCGCGGATGAGGGGCGGGACACGATCGTCACCTGTGACAACGGCATCGCGGCGAGCAGTCAGATCCGTCTGGCAAAAGAGCTTGGCATGACGGTTGTTGTGACGGACCACCACGAGGTTCCGTTTGAGGAGGATGAAAACGGAGAACGCCGCTACATCCTGCCGCCGGCGGACGCGGTTGTCAATCCGAAACAGAAAGACTGTTCCTATCCGTTTCCGGGCCTCTGCGGTGCGGCCGTCGCATGGAAACTGATCCAGACGATGGAGGCAAAAGCAGGTATTCCAAAGGAGCACAGCTTCCGCTTTCTGGAATTTGTCGCCATTGCGACGATCGGTGATGTGATGGATCTGCAGGGAGAAAACCGGATTTTTGTAAAAGCCGGCCTTCGGGCGCTCCATAAAACGCAGAACCTCGGCCTGCAGGAGCTGATCCGTGTGCAGGGCATCGAGGCGGAAAACGTGACACCGTATCACATCGGCTTCGTTCTCGGCCCGTGCATCAACGCATCGGGACGGCTTGACACGGCGGAGCATTCGTTAAAACTGCTCTGCGCAAAGACACGTGAGGAGGCTGCAAAGCTTGCCGGGGACTTGAAAGACCTGAATGAAAGCCGCAAAGAGCTGACGCGCCAGGGTGAGGCGAAAGCAATCGAGCTCGTGGAAACCTCCCCGCTGCAGAACGACAAAGTCCTCGTCGTCTATCTGCCGGACTGCCACGAAAGTCTTGCCGGAATCATCGCAGGTCGCCTGCGGGAGCACTTCCACAAACCATCCTTCGTACTCACCAGAAGTGAGGAGGGCGTCAAGGGCTCCGGTCGCTCGATCGAAGCGTATTCGATGTATGAGGAGCTCTGCAAATGCAAAGAACTGATGACAAAATTCGGCGGCCACCCGATGGCTGCGGGCCTTTCCCTCGCAGGAGAGGAGATGATCGAACCGTTCCGCCGGGCACTGAACGATAATTCCACGCTGACGGAAGAGGATTTCGTCGAAAAAGTCGTGATCGATGTGCCGATGCCGATCACCTACATCACCAAAAATCTGATCCGCCAGTTAAGCCTCTTGGAGCCGTTCGGAAAAGGCAACACGAAACCGCTGTTTGCACAGAAAGGACTGACTGTATTAAATTACCGCATTTTTGGAAAGAATAGAAACGTGGTGAAAGTACAGCTTGCCGATGCGGGCGGATACCAGATGGATGGTGTCTATTTCGGCGAGGGAGAAGCGTTCGCCGCATACGTGGATGCACATCCAACCCTCTCGGTAGCGTACTATCCGTCGATTGATACGTGGAACGGACGCGACAAATTACAGATCAATATCCAGAGTTATTTTTAAAGATGCAGAAAAGCCGCAAATACCTGATTTTTCTGCCCTATTTTCTGTCGGAAACAAAATTGACGCAGAAGAATATTGATGCTATACTATAAGGTGAATTGTCAAACCTTGACGAAACGGAGGAATATTTTATGAAAAAAGTAGAGGATTACGTAAGAAGTATTCCGGATTTCCCGGAACCGGGTATTATTTTCAGAGATATAACGAGTATCCTGCAGGACGCAGACGGACTGCAGCTTGCCATAGATGAGATGCAGCATTTTGTAGAAGAAGTAGACTGTGATGTAATCTGCGGAACCGAGTCCCGCGGCTTCATTTTCGGTATGCCGATTGCTTACAATCTGCACAAACCGTTCGTGCCGATCCGTAAAAAAGGAAAACTTCCTCTGGAGACCGTCGAGGAGAGCTATGACCTAGAGTACGGCAGCGCAACGATCGAGATGCACAAAGACTCCATCAAACCGGGCCAGAAGGTAGTCATCATCGACGACCTGATTGCAACCGGCGGTACCGTGGAGGCTTGTGCAAAAATGATCGAGCGCCTCGGCGGCGAAGTAACCAGAATCGTGTTCCTGATGGAGCTTGCCGGCTTAAAAGGACGCGAAAAACTGGCAAAATATGATGTAAAATCTGTCATCCGTTACGATGGCAAATAACGTATCCAACGAAACGCAGGGGTTAATCATGAGAGCGGAGGATACATATGGAAGAAGAGAAAAGAATCAGTGAAGAAGAATTAAAGAAGGATGTGGCGGCGGCAGAAGCCAGAATCCGCAAGACGGACGATTTTACAAGTCCGGAGGAATTATACGGGGAATTGATCGCTTCTGTGAAAAAATATCATCCATCGGACGATATTTCCCTGATCGAAAAAGCATACCGCGTGGCAGCGGATGCACATAAGGACCAGAAAAGAAAGAGCGGGGAACCGTACATCATCCATCCGCTCTGTGTGGCAATTATCCTGGCAGATCTGGAGCTCGACAAGGAGTCGATCGCGGCAGGCCTTCTGCACGACGTTGTCGAAGATACCGTCATGACCGAAGAAGAGCTGACCGAGGAGTTCGGCCCGGAGGTGTCCCTGATTGTAAGCGGTGTCACGAAGCTGGCACAGCTGAAATATTCTGCGGATAAGGTCGAGGAGCAGGCAGAAAACCTGAGAAAGATGTTCCTTGCGATGGCAAAGGATATCCGCGTTATTCTGGTAAAACTGGCGGACCGTCTGCACAACATGCGGACCGCACAGTACTGGTCGCCGGAGACGCAGAAGAAAAAAGCGCGTGAGACGATGGATATTTATGCCCCGATCGCACAGCGCCTCGGTATTTCCAAGATCAAGGTCGAACTCGATGACCTTTCTCTGAAATATCTGGAGCCGGATGCGTACTATGAACTGGTGCAGAAGGTCAGCATGAAGCGGGAGCAGCGGCAGGAGTTTGTCGATGCGATCGTAAAAGAGGTGACCCGTCATATCCACCAGGCCGGCATTGAGGCAGATGTCAACGGACGAATCAAGCACTTTTTCAGCATCTACAAAAAGATGGTCAACCAGCACAAGACGCTGGATCAGATCTATGACCTCTTTGCGGTCCGCATCATCGTGGAATCCGTCAAAGACTGCTATGCAGCGCTCGGTGTCATCCATGAAATGTACACGCCGATCCCGGGCCGTTTCAAAGATTACATTGCGATGCCGAAGCCAAACCGTTACCAGTCCCTGCATACAACCCTGATTGGACCGAACGGACAGCCGTTTGAGATTCAGATCCGTACTTATGAGATGCACCGGATTGCAGAATACGGTATCGCTGCACACTGGAAATACAAAGAGGCCTCCGACGGCAAGAAACCGGGACCGGAGCAGGAAGAGGAAAAACTGACCTGGCTGCGCCAGATTCTGGAGTGGCAGCAGGACATGGCGGACAACCATGAGTTCATGAACCTCTTAAAGAGCGATCTCGACCTGTTTGCCGACAATGTTTACTGTTTCAGCCCGGCGGGCGATGTCAAAACGCTTCCAGTCGGCTCCTGTGCCATCGACTTTGCTTACTCCGTCCACAGTGCGGTCGGCAACAAGATGGTCGGAGCGAGGGTCAACGGAAAACTCGTGCCGATCGAGACGGAACTTCACAACGGAGACCGCGTCGAGATCATCACCTCGCAGAACTCCAAGGGACCGAGCCGCGACTGGCTGAAAATTGCGAAGAGTTCCCAAGCAAAGAGCCGCATCAACCAGTGGTTCCGCCAGCAGAACAAGACGGACAACATCGTCAAAGGCAAGGAAATGCTCAACAACTATGCAAAGCTGAAGGGCAAAAACCTTGGAATCTATACGAAACCGATGTACGAAGAGGCTGTCATGAGAAAGTACGGCTTCCGCGACTGGGATTCCGTTCTTGCGGCCATCGGCCACGGCGGCTTAAAAGAGGGCCAGGTCCTCAATAAGCTGATTGAGACGTACGAAAAGCAGCATAAAAAAGAGATCACCGACGAGCAGGTGCTCGAGGCGGCATCCGGAGAGAAAGTTCTGCCGGTTGGAAAGAGCAAGGGCGGCATCGTCGTGCGCGGTATCCACGATGTGGCAGTTCGCTTCTCCAAATGCTGCAATCCGATCCCGGGCGATGAGATCGTGGGCTTTGTCACAAGAGGACGCGGCGTGACCATTCACCGCACCGACTGTGTCAATGTCCTGAATCTGCCGGAATCTGAGCGGGCGCGCCTCATTGATGCTGAATGGCAGGCAGAGGACAACGGCGGCTCTCTCTATACCGTGGAGATCAGCGTTTACGCAAACAACCGTACCGGTCTTCTGGTGGATATCTCCAAGATCTTTACCGAGCGGAAGATCGACCTTGCGGCGATGAACGTGAGAACGAGCAAGCAGGGAACGGCTTCCATTGATGTGACGTTCGATGTGCACAACAACGAAGAGCTGAACAGCATCATCGAGAAGGTGCGCCAGGTGGAGAGCGTGATCGATATTCAGAGATCGAGAGGATAAAAAGGAGAAAAGCGTATGATAAAGGTAAATTACCGGGCACTTGGAATGCTCTCGACAAACTGCTACGTTGTGGAAAATCCGGACAGCCAGAAGGTGCTGATCGTGGACCCGGGCGATTCGCCGCTGGAGATTGAACGCCAGATCGACGAGATCGACGGCGACCCGGAGGCCATTCTGCTGACCCATGGCCATTTCGACCATATGCTGGCAGCGGATGCACTGCGGAAAAAGTACCATATCCCGGTCTATGTCCATGAAAAAGAGCAGCACCTGCTGGGGGATCCAAAGGAAAATCTTTCCGGGCTCTGGAGCAAACCGTACACGATGCAGGCGGACAAAACCGTAAAAGAGGGCGATGTGCTGCATCTCGCAGATTTTGAAATCCACGTTTTTGCGACACCGGGGCACACGGCAGGCGGTGTCTGCTACTATATTCCGGCAGAGAAAGCACTTTTTTCCGGTGATACGCTGTTCTGCGAGTCCTACGGAAGATACGACTTCCCGACATCCTCCGGCAGAGAGCTGATCGCGTCGGTCAAGCGCCTGTTAAAAGAGCTTCCCGGGGATGTGACCGTGTATCCGGGCCACAACGATGAAACTACGATTGAACATGAAAAGAGGTACAATCCCCTTGCTTAATATCAGCCTTTGTTTTAACAGAAAAGATTTTGAATACGATGTGTATTCCCTGATCAAGGCATTCTATCCGGGCTGTGAGATTACCTCATGGTACGAAGAGGATGGGGCGCTGGACGGGGAATTTGCATATTATGATACGATCACATACGAGGCGGATCAGATCTGTTTTTCGATTGCAGACGAGAAACATGAGACGCTCGCTTCGCAGTGTGAGGCGGTGGAATATGAAAAAGACCGCCATGAAACGAAAAATGTCCTGAAACGGATGGTATACCGCACGCTTTCCGAAGTGAGCGGCAAAGAACTTCCATGGGGCGATCTCACCGGCATCCGTCCGACGAAAATTCCGATGAAGATGCTTGAAGAGGGTAAAAAAAATGTAGAGATTGCGAAATACATGCGTGAAACTTACTACACCAGCCCGGAAAAGACGGCACTTGCGATCACGATTGCCAACCGGGAAAAGGACATTTTAAAGACGATCGACTATGAACACGGTTACAGCCTGTACATCGGCATCCCGTTCTGTCCGAGCATCTGCCTGTACTGTTCCTTCGGCTCCCATGTGTTAAGCCGCTGGGAGCATATGGTAGATCCGTATCTCGATGCACTGATCAAAGAACTGATCTTTATCAGTGAGAACATGAAGGATTACACCCTTGATACGATCTACATCGGAGGCGGTACGCCGACCACGCTGAATGCGGCACAGATGGAGCGCCTGCTCGCGAAAGTGACAGAGCTCTTCCCGATGGAGCAGGTGCAGGAGTTCACCGTGGAGGCAGGACGGCCGGATACGATCAATGAGGAGGTCTTAAAAGCCATCCGCAAATTCCCGGTCACCCGTATTTCGATCAATCCACAGACCATGAACCAGGAAACGCTGGATCTGATCGGACGCCACCATACCGTGGAGGAGATCGAGGAGAAGTTCCGTATGGCGCGTTCCCTTGGATTTGACAACATCAACATGGATCTGATCGTCGGTCTGCCGGGCGAGGACAAGGAAAAAGTGGCGCATACGTTGGAAAAAGTGGAAGCGCTGAATCCGGATTCCCTGACCGTCCATTCCCTTGCGTTAAAGCGTGCAACGAGACTCAACCTGTTCAAAGACAAATATCAGGAAATCTCGTTTGAAAACTCTGCCGAGATCATGAAAATGACGATGGACAGCGCACACCGCATGGAGATGGGACCGTATTACATGTACCGCCAGAAAAATATGGCGGGTAACTTTGAGAATGTCGGCTACTCCCGCGAAGGAAAAGCAGGCATCTACAACATCCTCATTATGGAGGAAAAACAGTCCATTCTGGCTGCGGGAGCCGGAGCGTCCACGAAATTCGTGTTTGAACACGGAGAGCGCATTGAGCGGGTGGAGAACGTGAAGGATCTGAAAAACTACGTGGAGCGCATCGATGAAATGATCGAGAGAAAGCGTATCGGAATGGAGAAGTATCTGCCAAAATGAAAGAAAATTCCAGTCAGCAGCTTCACATGCTGCGCTATACCCTGACCGAGCAGCTCATCCATGGCATGGAAGTGAGCAATTTAGCTTACGATCTTGCGCGGGAACTGGGGTATGAGAAAAAAATCTGCTATGAGCTTGCAAAAGCGGGCGTTCTCCACGATATCGGAAAGATTGTACTGGAGAATTACGTAGAAGAACAGGATACGCTCGTCGTTGAGGAGATGCGCTTTGTGCGGACCCATTCCACACTGGGCTATGAACTCCTGCAGGGACGCGGCTACTCCGATTTTGTGCTGGAGAGTATTCTGTACCACCATGAAAATTATGACGGAACCGGGTATCCGGCCAATCTGGCGGGAGAAAAGATTCCGTTTGGGGCGCGTATCTTACGCATCTGTGATGTGTACTGCGCGCTGACCTCCGACCGCCCGTACCGGAGTGCGTTTACGCGGGAACAGGCGATGGAGCTTATGACAGAAGAAGTCAAAAATTTCGATCTGAAAATGTTCCTGGCATTTCAGAGAGTGATCCACAGCGGCAGCCGGAAAGCGATCGAGCTTTCTGATGTCGATGAATTGATCCGGGAAATCATAAAGGAGAAAACAGAAAATGGCATTAAAGAAGAAACCGGTTACCGGAATGAAAGATATTTTACCGAAAGAAATGGCAATCCGTGACTACGTGATCCGTCTGATCAAGGAAACTTACGGAACCTTCGGCTTTACCTCCATGGAGACCCCATGCGTGGAGCACATCGAAAACCTGAACAGCAAACAGGGCGGCGAGAATGAGAAACTGATTTTCAAGATCTTAAAAAGAGGAGAGAAGCTGAAACTCGAGACCGCTGAGAAAGAAAACGATCTCGTAGACAGCGGCCTGCGTTATGACCTGACCGTTCCGCTCTGCCGTTACTATTCCAACAACGCAAACGAGCTTCCGTCCCCGTTCAAAGCACTTCAGATGGGAAATGTATGGCGTGCAGACCGTCCGCAGAGAGGAAGATACCGCCAGTTCATGCAGTGCGATATCGATATCCTCGGCGAGCCGACCAACCTTGCAGAGATTGAGCTGATCCTGGCTACCACCACACTGCTTGGAAAACTGAATTTTAAAGATTTCAAAGTACGTATCAATGAGCGCCGTATCTTAAAAGCAATGGCAGCTTACAGCGGATTTGCAGAGGAAGAGTTTGATACCGTATTTATCATTCTGGACAAGATGGACAAGATCGGTCTGGAAGGCGTGGAAGCTGAGCTTTTGGAGAACGGTTTTGATAAGACATGTGTAGACAAGTATCTGGAACTGTTCAAGGGTCTGGAGAGTGCAGAGGATGGTGTGGCTTATCTGGCGGATACCCTGGAAGGATTCCTGGAGCCGGAGATCGCCCAGAGCCTCAGAGAGATCATGGACAGCGTCAAAGCCACCAAGGCTTCTGATTTCGAGATTGTCTTCGATGCTACGCTGGTAAGAGGTATGTCCTATTACACCGGAACTATTTTTGAGATCGCCATGCCGGAATTCGGCGGCAGCTGCGGCGGTGGTGGACGTTATGACAAGATGGTAGGCAAGTTCACCGGTAATGATGTACCCGCCTGTGGATTCTCCATCGGTTTCGAGCGTATCATCATGCTGCTCATGGAGAGAGGATTCAAAGTTCCTACGAGACCGAAGCAGGTAGCATACCTGATCGAAAAGGGCGTCAGTGGTGAAAGACTGTGTGAGGTGATCGCACAGGCCCAGGAAGCCCGTAAGGACGGTACGCAGGTACTGGTAGCCCGCATGAACAAGAATAAGAAATTCCAGAAAGAACAGCTGAACAAGGAAGGCTACGAAGAATTCGTGGAATTCTATAAAGAAGAATTAAAGAGATAAAAAGCAACAGACGAAGGAGCAAAAGCAATGATTCAGTCCAGAACCCATAATTGTAATGAACTTCGGATCGGCAACGTTGGCGAGAGAGTCACACTGGTCGGCTGGTTCGAGAACATGAGAAAAGTCAGCAAGAATCTCGGATTTGTCATTTTGCGTGATTTCTACGGAACCACTCAGCTGGTAGTAGAGACCGAAGAGATGATGAACGTGATGGATGGCATCAACAAGGAGTCCACCATCTCCGTGGAAGGTGTGGTAAGAGAGCGTTCCAGCAAGAATGCCAATCTGCCTACCGGAGAGATCGAAGTTGTGCCCGACAAGATCGAGATTTTAGGTAAGTGTATCTACAATGCACTTCCTTTTGAAATCAATCAGTCCAAGGATGCAGACGAGAATGCCCGTCTGAAATACCGTTATCTGGATCTGAGAAATCCGCAGGTTAAGTCGAAGATTGTTTTGAGAAGCAAGGTTGTTGCAGATCTTCGTGCTTCTATGATTGGTCATGATTTTATGGAAATCACAACACCAATCTTGACATGTTCTTCTCCAGAGGGTGCAAGAGATTATCTTGTTCCAGCAAGAAATCATCCGGGCAAGTTTTACGCCCTGCCCCAGGCTCCCCAGCAGTTTAAGCAGCTTTTGATGACTTCCGGCTTCGACCGGTATTTCCAGATCGCTCCCTGCTTCCGCGACGAGGATG
>ERZ780190.1797-NODE-1797-length-18063-cov-3.224067_pt1 | contig 18063 bp, 16 predicted proteins | sample MGYA00510980_ERZ780190 | MGnify/ENA primary metagenome ERZ780190 (study PRJEB29588, sample SAMEA1972188) | human gut metagenome | biome: human gut; feature: human-associated habitat; material: faeces | place: Denmark | collected 2008/2010 ... | reverse complement strand
TTGCTGCCGCAGTGATCAAGCTGCTGGGATTTATTCTGAATGTTCTGACAAAGCTTCCGGTGATCAACGGCATTAATAAGATTGCTGGTGCTGCTGTCGGAGGGATCAAATGCATCATCTTTATCTGGATCGCTTTCCTGGTGCTTACCTTACTGTGCAATACAACACTTGGACAGCAGGGAATGGCACTGATCCAGCAGGATGCATTCCTTAATTTCCTGTATAGCCAGAACGTTTTTGTTAAGGTATTCATGAGCGTTTTTTACGGTAATTGAGCCTGAAATGTCAAAAAATGCAAAAAAATAAAAAAAGTGCTTGCAATGTGCATAAAAAAAGTGTATTATATGAAAGTACTGTTAAACGCACGTTGTAAATACGGCATACAGTTACAGGAATATGGCTAATTGGTCAAGTGGTCAAGACGTCGCCCTCTCACGGCGAAGACAGGGGTTCGACTCCCCTATTAGCTATTCTGTATTATAGTGTTCTGGAAAGAGTGGGCAGAAATGTCCACTCTTTCGTTGTTAGGCATAATACAGGCGGACTGACAGGCGGGGATTCCTGCGATTTAAAATAATGGAAAGGCGATGAATAAATGGGTAGAAAGATAAGCTACGAAGAAAAAACAGAGCAGCTCATTCAACCGTTCATTGATGCGCATCATTTTGAGCTGGTTGATGTGGAATATGTGAAAGAGGGCAGTGACTGGTACTTGAGAGTTTACATCGATAAAGAAGGCGGCATTACCGTAGATGACTGTGAGGTAATCAGCAGAGAATTTAATGAAGTCCTTGACAAAGAAAACTATATTCCGGATCAGTATATTTTTGAAGTCAGTTCTCCGGGGTTGTTAAGACCGTTAAAGAAAGAAAAAGATTATCAAAGAAGCATTGGAAAATTAATTGATATTAAGCTTTACCGTGCCGAAGACAAACAGAAAGAATTTACAGGCGTGTTAAAAGCATACGATGAAAAAACAGTAACACTTGCATTTGAAAAGGATGAAGAAAAGACATTTGAAAGAGCGAATCTGGCAATGATTCGTCTTGCATTTTGTGATTAATAATAAAGAATAAACGATGCCGCAAGGCCAAATGGAGGAAATTATGAGTAAAGAATTAATAGCAGCACTTGATGCGCTTGAAAAAGAAAACGGAATCAGCAAGGAAGTGATGTTTGAGGCAATTGAAAAATCACTGATGGATGAATATAAGACACAGTTTAACACTGTAGAAAACGGCCGTGTTGTATTAGACAGAATCACAGGGGACTTCCACATTTATTCAGACAGACAGGTCGTTGAAGAAGTATCTGTTCCGGAACCGGCAGAAGGAAGCAATTCCAGAAAAAATACTGAAAAGTATATTTCTGCAACAGAGATTTCCCTTGCCGATGCAAGAAAGATTAAGCCAAACTGCCAGATTGGTGACATTGTTACCGTAGAGGTAAAATCAGAAGAATTTTCAAGACGTGCGGCAAAGAATGCAAAGGGTACAATTGTACAGAAGATTCGTGAAGAAGAAAAGGCAGCACTTTACAATGAATACCATTCAAAGGAAAAAGAAATCATCACAGGAATTGTACAAAGAATTGATGAAAAGGGTAATGTTTTGGTAGACATCGGAAGAACACAGACAACCTTAAAGGTCAGTGATCAGGTAAAGGGTGAAACCTTTGAACGCGGCGACAGAATTAAACTTTATGTTGTAAGCGTTTCCAACAAAGAAAAACCGGGGACACTGGTAAGAGTATCAAGAACATCACCACAGCTTGTAGAACGCCTTTTTGAAGAAGAAGTAACGGAAATCAAAGACGGCATTGTTGAAATTATGGGTATTGCAAGAGAAGCCGGTTCAAGAACTAAAATGGCAGTCCGTGCAAAAGTACCGAATGTTGATCCGGTTGGTGCATGTGTCGGTGTAAACGGTGCGAGAGTAAAGGCAATCGTTAATGAACTGGGCAACGAACAGATTGATATTATCGAATGGGATGAAAATCCGGCACAGTTAATTGTCAATGCGTTAAGTCCGGCAAAGGTTGTATCCGCAACAGCAGATGACGAAGAAAAGAAAGCGGAAATCATCGTTTCAGAACAGCAGCTTTCTCTTGCAATCGGCAAATCAGGACAAAACGTAAGACTTGCAGCGAAGCTTACAGGCTTTGGCATTGATATTAAGAGTGAAGCACAGGCAAATGAAGACATCGACGAAACAGCCGGTGACGAAGAAGACGTTGAACTTACATTGAGTGAAGAAGAATAAAAGATCAGGGAGTGATTTATTTGGCCGGAACAAAAAAGATTCCTCAAAGACAGTGCATAGGCTGTCGTGAAATGAAGAATAAAAAAGATTTAATCAGAATCTTAAAAACAGATACGGAAGGCATTATCATTGATGTGACAGGCAAGAAAAACGGCAGAGGTGCATATATATGTCCTAATGCGGATTGTTTTGCAAAGGCTGTGGCATCAAAGGGACTGGAACGTTCCTTTAAAATGCCGATAGAAAAGTCTGTGTATGACAAGTTGGCAAAGGAGCTGGAAAATATTGAAGCAGGATAAGGCATTAGCAATGATCGGACTTGCGCAGAAAGCAGGAAAAATCGTAAGCGGAGAATTTGCAACAGAAAAGGCAGTCAAGACCGGGAAAGCCGCACTGGTTATTGTTGCAGGAGATGCATCGGAAAATACAAAGAAGATGTTTACAAATATGTGTGCATTTTATGAGGTGCCTGTTTACTTTTACAGTGACAAAGAAACACTTGGTCATGCAATCGGCAAACAGTTTCGGGCATCACTCGCAGTCGCAGATGAAGGCTTTAGAAATACAATCGAAAAGCATTTAAAAAATGGTTTGGAGCAGCAGATGTAAGCGGTTGTTCGGAAGAGAGGTTAAATGGCAAATATGAGAGTTCATGAATTGGCAAAAGAGTTAAATATATCATCAAAAGAAATTATAGAAACATTGAGTAACGACACAAAGAAGTATACCGCTTCCAACGGTCTGACAGACTCAGAAATCACGTCTATCCGCAGCAAGTTCGGTAAAAAGGCGGCACAGCCGGAAAAACCAAAGACAGAAGCAAAGCAGGAAGATAAAAAGTCCCATATTTCACAGGTGTATTTTCCACAGAATAGTACAAAAGCACCGGGAAATGATACAAGAAAGGGAAATCAGAATCAGACAAAGAACGATAATCAGATGAATAATAGAAATAACAATCAGAATAACAACAGAAAATCAGATACACCAAGAAACGAAAACGGTAGAAATAACTATGCCGGAAACCGTGACAACAACCGTAACGACCGTGACAGAAATGACCGTAGCGGAAACGGAGACAGACATAACGGTTACAGAAATGACCGCAACGGAAACGGCGGCGGAAATAATGGCTATAGAAATGACCGCAACGGAAACGGCGGTGGAAATAACGGTTACAGAAATGACAGAAACGACCGCAACGGAAACGGTGGCGGAAATAACGGCTATAGAAATGACCGCAACGGAAACGGTGGCGGAAATAACGGCTATAGAAATGACCGCAATGGACAGGGTGGAAACAGCGGACGCAGAAATGACCGTGACAGAAAAGAAAGTCTGCCAAAGAATGATTTTCTGTTTGAAACCAAGCCAGATGCAAGAAAGCCGGAATCCAGAAGGGACAACAAGAAGAACGACAGAAGAAAAGATGAAGAAAAAGAAAATCTGAAGTTCGCAAACAGCCAGGCAAACAAGAAGGTAAACAAGCCGGTAGAAAAAGAAGAAGAAACCATTAAGCAGCTGGTTCTGCCGGACAGCTTAACCATCAAGGAACTGGCAGATAAGATGAAAGTCCAGCCGTCCGTTGTTGTAAAGAAGCTGTTTATGCAGGGAAAAATTGTAACAATCAATCAGGAAGTGGATTATGATACAGCAGAAGAAATCGCACTTGAATTTAACTGTATCTGTGAACACGAAGAAAAGGTTGATGTTATTGCAGAACTGTTAAAGGAAGATGATGAAGCAGAAGATACACAGGTTACAAGACCACCTGTAGTCTGCGTTATGGGTCACGTTGACCACGGTAAGACATCATTACTGGATGCCATCCGTGAAACACACGTAACGGCTAAAGAATCCGGCGGTATTACACAGAAAATCGGTGCGTATACGGTATCAATCAATGATCACCTGATTACATTCCTTGATACACCGGGTCATGAAGCGTTTACAGCCATGAGAATGCGTGGTGCACAGGCAACAGATATTGCCATTCTGGTTGTTGCGGCAGATGACGGTGTCATGCCTCAGACAATTGAAGCCATCAACCATGCAAAGGCAGCAGGTGTTGAAATTATCGTTGCTGTCAACAAGATTGATAAGCCGAGTGCCAATATCGAAAAGGTAAAGCAGGAACTGACAGAATACGAACTGATTCCGGAAGACTGGGGCGGTTCAACCATTTTCGTACCGGTATCCGCACATACAAAGGAAGGTATTGATGACTTACTGGAAATGATTCTTTTAACCGCAGAGGTACAGGAATTAAAGGCAAATCCGAACCGTAAGGCAAGAGGTATTGTAATTGAAGCTGAACTGGATAAGGGACGCGGTCCGGTTGCAACCGTACTTGTGCAGAAGGGTACATTAAAGGTTGGTGACCATGTGGCAGCCGGTGCATGCCATGGTAAAATCAGAGCGATGGTAGATGATAAGGGACACCGTGTAAGAGAAGCAGGACCTTCTATTCCTGTTGAAATTCTCGGTTTAAATGACGTGCCGAATGCCGGTGAAATTCTCGTTGCAATGGATTCTGATAAGGAAGCCAGAAACTTTGCAGAAACCTTTATCAGCGAAGGCAGAAAGAAGCTCTTAGACGATACAAAGCACAAGGTATCCTTAGATGCATTGTTCGAACAGATTCAGGCAGGTAATGTAAAGGAACTTGGTATTATTATCAAAGCCGATGTACAGGGTTCGGTAGAAGCTGTAAAGCAGAGCCTTGTAAAGCTTTCAAACGAAGAAGTTGTGGTTAAGATTATCCACGGCGGTGTTGGTAATATCAACGAATCCGATGTTGTTTTAGCTTCTGCTTCCAATGCAATTATCATTGGCTTTAATGTTAAGCCGGATAATCAGGCAAGAATCGTTGCAGAACGTGAAAAGGTTGATTTAAGATTATACAGCGTTATCTACAATGCAATTGAAGATGTAGAGTCCGCTTTAAAGGGTATGTTAGAGCCGATTTATGAAGAACAGGTTATCGGTCATGTTGAAATCCGCCAGATTTTCAAGGCATCCGGTGTCGGCAACATTGCTGGTTCATTTGTAACAGACGGTAAGATTACAAGAAATGCTTCTGTCCGCATTACAAGAGAAGGCGAAAAGACGTACGAAGGACCGATTGCTTCCTTAAAGAGATTTAAGGATGAAGTCAAGGAGGTAAAGGCCGGATATGAATGTGGTCTTGTATTTGAAAAATTTAACGACATTCAGGAAGGCGACATCATTGAAGCTTATGAAATGGTAGAAGTGCCTAGATAAGTTTTAGAAAGGGCATAAGGTTTTTAGAATGCGTAAAAACAGTGTAAAAAACACCAGAATTAATGGTGAAGTATTAAAGGAACTCAGTAACATTATCAGGGGAGAAATCAAAGACCCGCGGATAAACCCGATGACCTCGGTGGTATCCGTGGAGGTTGCCCCGGATTTAAAAACCTGTAAAGCATATATCAGTGTCCTTGGGGACAAAGAATCCCAGGAAGACACGATGAAAGGGTTGAAAAGTGCAGAAGGATATATCCGCAGGCAGCTTGCAAAGAATATCAATCTGCGCAACACACCGGAAATTACTTTTATTTTGGACCAGTCCATTGAATACGGTGTCAATATGTCAAAACTGATTGACGAAGTAACACAGTATGACAATGAACATCATGTTGAGGAACCTGTACAGGATTCAGAGGACTAAGTATGAATGTTTTAGAAGAATTAAAAGGTGCAGAAACGGTAGGTATTACCGGACATGTCAGACCGGACGGGGACTGTATCGGTTCCTGCATGGGATTGTATTCCTATTTAAAGGATAATTGTCCGCAGCTGGATGTAACAGTTTATCTGGAAACACCGGGCAGTGAATTTCATTATATCCGTGATATTGATAAAATTCAGACAATCCCGGATATCAAAAAAGAATATGATGTCTTTTTTGTACTCGATTGCAGCAGCTTAGACAGAATTGAGCCATTCCATAGCTGCTTTGAAAATGCAAAAAAGACTGTCTGCATTGATCATCATATCAGCAACGGAAGTTTTGCTGATGTCAATGTAGTAGACGCGCAGGCCAGCTCTGCCTGTGAAGTGCTTTACCGTACACTGGAAGATGATAAAATCAGTAAAGACACAGCAGCCTGCATTTACACAGGTATTGTGCATGATACGGGCGTGTTTAAGTACAGCTCGACGTCGGCACAGACGATGCTGATTGCCGGAAAGATGATGGAAAAAGGAATTGATTACTCAGATATTATCGATAACAGCTTTTATGCAAAGACATATATCCAGAATCAGATTCTTGGCAGGGCATTATTAGAGAGTGTTTTATTCTATGACGGCAAATGTATTTTCTCACTGGTTACACAGGATGAAATGAATTTCTATGGTGTTACCGGCAGGGAGCTGGGCGGCATTGTGGAACAGCTGCGTCTGACGGAGGGCGTGGAAGTTGCCATTTTCCTGTATCAGACCGGTGAGGAAGAATATAAAGTCAGCTTACGTTCCAAGAAAGTCATTGACGTGAGCAAAATTGCAATGCACTATGGCGGCGGTGGACATATCCGTGCGGCGGGCTTTACGGCAAACGGTGCAGTGCATGACATTATTAACAATATTGGTGCCAGAATTGAGGAGCAGTACAATGCACTTTCCGGCGCAGAAAATGTTGAATAAAAACTGTGAAAACAGTATATGAGGAATGTTATGAATGGTATCATAAATGTATATAAAGAAAAAGGATATACTTCGCATGATGTCGTTGCAAAACTCAGAGGAATTCTCCATATGAAAAAAATCGGACATACAGGTACGCTTGACCCGGAAGCGGAAGGCGTGCTGCCGGTATGTCTGGGCAAAGCAACAGGGCTTTGCAGCATGATTACAGACTGGGGAAAAACGTATGAAGCAGTGATGCTTTTGGGAACAACGACAGATACACAGGATACCACCGGTACCGTAACGGCAGAAAATGAAGTCCATGTCACCGAATTAGAGGTGATAGAGGCGTGCAGCAGCTTTGTAGGCGAATATTACCAGACACCGCCGATGTATTCGGCTTTAAAATATAAAGGCCATAAGCTGTATGAACTTGCAAGACAGGGCATTGAGATTGAACGTGCAGCCAGAAAAATTACAATTCATGCACTGCATATCAATGAAATGAATCTGGCAGACGACGAAAAAACCGTTACTTTTACCGTGGAGTGTTCCAAAGGAACTTATATCCGTACTTTATGTGAAGATATCGGAAAAAAACTGGGCTGTGGTGCCTGTATGAAAAAACTGGTGCGGACAAGGGTCGGCTGCTTTGGGCTGGATGACAGTCTTACACTGGAACAGATTGAAGAAATGACACACAATCAGACGGTGGAAGAACATATCGTTCCGATTGATGAGATGTTTCCGGATTACAGGAAGCTCACCGTCTTAGAGGAGTACGAAAAACTGCTCTATAATGGCAATGCTTTTCCTGCGGCGGCAGTGTCCATGCAGGAAGCGGATCTGATGGAGCAGGAGTGTTTCAGAATTTATGACAGCCATGCGGCATTTATCGGGATATTCCGATGGAGTGCGTGTGTATTTAAACCGGTGAAAATGTTTTATTCGCATGAACAGCCGGGAAAATAGCATTTCGCAGCAAGATGCTCAGAAATGGAGATTAATATGAAAGGGGTGTGAACGTTTTGCAGTATATTCAGGGAATCCGTGATTTTAGTCTGGACAGGCCCTCTGCTGTTACGCTGGGAAAGTTTGACGGCGTTCACATGGGACATCAGAAACTGATAGAGATGATTCAGGAAAAAGCAAAACAGGAAAATCTTTTATCGGTTGTTTTTACATTTGATAAAATTCCACTCCGGCTCTGCCCGCAGAAAAACCAGCATTTTATTACAACCAATACAGAACGGCGGATGTTTCTGGAAAAACAGGGTGTCGATGTGGAAATTGAATATCCGTTCACACAAGATTTTATGAATATGGAACCGGAAGCGTTTATTGAGGAAATTCTGATTGGCAGACTGCATGCAAAGTATGTGGTGGTCGGTACGGATTATCACTTTGGCAAAGGCAGAATGGGCAATGCGCAGATGCTTTTGGAACGCGGACCGGAATATGGGTTTGAAACCACGATTGTCGAAAAAGAGCGGTATCAGGAGCGGGAAATCAGTAGTACATATGTCCGTGAAGAGCTGCGCCTCGGACACATGGAAACTGTCAATGTGCTGCTTGGCAGACCCTACAGCATCTATGGTATTGTATCAAAGGGAAAGCAGCTGGGCCGTCAGTTAAATCTTCCGACGTTAAATATTTATCCGCCGGACAGTAAGCTGCTTCCGCCAAACGGTGTGTATGCATCCATTACACGGCTGGACGGTAAAGAATATTTTGGCGTGACCAATTTAGGCGTCCGTCCGACACTTGATGACAGTCCGCTTTTAAGCGTGGAAACCAATCTGTTTGATTATAATGATGACGCCTACGGACATTATATAGAAGTACAGCTTATGCACTTTTTACGGCAGGAAATGAAATTTGATTCCATCGAAACTTTAAAAAAACAGATGGAAAGTGATGCTTCGTTTGCAAGAGAAATGTTTTTACTTAAAAATTAATGAAAATTAGTATACAAAATCACATGAAAAGCTTGCATAGCAGATGAATTTATGTTATATTTTTAAAGTATGTTAGCCGTTATTCAGATTCAGGACACTCCGACCTGATTCTTAGTAGCAGGCGATTATTAAAAGGAGGAATATCAATCATGATATCTAAGGAAAAGAAAGCAGAAATTATTGCAGCATACGGAAGAAAGCCTGGCGATACAGGTTCACCGGAAGTTCAGATCGCAATCTTAACAGAAAGAATTGCAGAACTTACAGAACATTTAAAGGTTAACCAGAAAGACCATCATTCAAGAAGAGGACTTCTTAAAATGGTTGGTAAGAGAAGAGCTTTACTTGAGTATTTAAAGAAGAACGATATCGAAGGTTACAGAAACCTCATCGCTCGTCTTGAAGAATACCGTGCTTTAATTGAAAAATTAGGTCTGAGAAAATAATCAACCATCATAGGGCGGAGATTTCTCCGCCCTTTTGTATTGTGCGGAGCATCATGGAATAACCGCAGACCGTAAAACAAAGATAACAGAAGTTTCTACCGAGACTGCTGAAAAATGTACCGTAGGTTGTGAAATGCAATGAGAAAATGGTGGGTTTTTCAGTTGTTTCGGGCTTCTGTTTCTGATAAAAAAAGAGCCGGGCAGAAAAATCAAAAATCCGGCAGAATGGAGAATTTATGTTTAAACAGTTTACAATGGAGCTGGCTGGCAGAACACTGCGTGTTGATATCGGCAGAGTCTGCGCACAGGCAAACGGTGCAGCGTTAATGCACTATGGCGATACAGTTGTGCTTTCTACAGCAACTGCATCCAAAGAGCCAAGAGAAGGAATTGATTTCTTCCCGTTAAGTGTAGAATATGAAGAAAAGATGTATGCAGTCGGTAAGATTCCGGGTGGTTTTAACAAGAGAGAAGGAAAGGCATCTGAAAATGCCATCCTGACTTCCCGTGTAATCGACAGACCGATGCGTCCGCTGTTCCCAAAGGATTACAGAAATGATGTTACATTAAACAACATGGTGATGTCTGTTGATACAGAGTGCAGACCGGAACTGCTTGCAATGCTTGGTTCTGCGATTGCAACCTGCATTTCCGATATTCCGTTTGACGGTCCTTGTGCAACCACACAGATCGGACTGATTGACGGTGAATTTGTAGTCAATCCTTCACAGACACAGTGGCAGGAAGGTGATTTACAGCTGACAGTTGCTTCTACAAGACAGAAAGTTATCATGATTGAAGCCGGTGCCAATGAGATTCCGGAAGCAAAGATGATTGAGGCAATTTACATGGCACATGACATCAACCAGACAATCATTGAATTTATCGATAAGATTGTGGCAGAAGTCGGCAAGGAAAAGCATACATATGTAAGCTGTGCCGTTCCGGCTGAAATGTTTGAAGCTATGAAGCAGATTGTAACACCACAGGAAATGGAAGAAGCAGTCTTTACAGATGACAAGCAGACCAGAGAAAAGAACATTGATGCAGTAACAGAAAAGATGAAAGAAGCTTTTGCAGACAATGAAGAATGGCTTGCCGTACTGGGTGAAGCAGTTTACCAGTATCAGAAAAAGACAGTTCGTAAGATGATCTTAAAAGACCATAAAAGACCGGATGGACGTGCTATTAACCAGATTCGTCCGCTGGCAGCAGAAGTGGATATTATTCCGAGAGTGCATGGTTCTGCGATGTTTACAAGAGGACAGACACAGATTTGTGACATTGTAACGCTTGCACCGCTTTCAGAAGCACAGAAAGTAGACGGATTAGATGATAACGTTACGGAAAAAAGATATATCCACCAGTACAATTTCCCGTCATACTCAGTAGGTGAAACAAAGCCGTCAAGAGGTCCGGGACGTCGTGAAATCGGTCATGGTGCATTAGCAGAAAGAGCATTGATTCCGGTTCTTCCTACACCGGAAGAATTCCCGTATGCAATCCGCGCCGTATCCGAAACATTTGAATCCAACGGATCAACATCCATGGCTTCAACCTGTGCTTCCTGCATGTCTTTAATGGCAGCAGGTGTACCGATTAAGAAGATGGTAGCCGGTATTTCATGTGGTCTTGTAACAGGTGATACAGATGACGATTATATCGTATTAACAGATATTCAGGGACTTGAAGATTTCTTCGGTGATATGGACTTTAAGGTAACCGGTACAACAGAAGGTATCACAGCCATTCAGATGGATATTAAGATTCACGGTCTGACAAGACCAATCGTAGAAGAAGCCATCGCAAGAACTAGAGAAGCAAGACTGTTCATTATGGATACCTGTATGAAGCCTGCAATCGCAGAGCCTAGAAAGACAGTTGGTGAATATGCACCGAAGATTATCCAGACAAAGATTGATCCGGCTAAGATCGGTGAAGTTGTCGGACAGCGTGGTAAGGTTATCAATGCAATTATTGATGAATGTGGTGTTAAGATTGATATTACAGATGATGGATTTGTATCTGTATGCGGCGTAGAGCAGGCAGGCATGGATCAGGCAATGAAGTATATCAATACCATTGTACAGGATTTTGAAGAAGGCCAGATTTACGAAGGTAAGGTTGTAAGCATCAAAGAATTCGGTGCATTTGTTGAATTTGCACCGGGTAAGGAAGGCATGGTTCATATTTCAAAGATTGCAAAAGAAAGAATCGAACATGTAGAGGACGTACTGACATTAGGTGATAAGGTACGCTGCAAGTGCATGGGCAAAGATAAGATGGGCAGATTAAGCTTTTCTATTAAAGACGCTGAATAATAAAGAATAAATTTTACGGGCGGCGGGCATCAGATATGCTTCCGCCTGTAACAATAGAATGGAGGATTATCATGGTAGATAACAATTGCGCATATTGTGTAGAAGGCGATTTAGTAGCAAAATTCGGTATTAAGATTTGCGAACTTGAAACGTCAAAGGTCTATTTATTTAAGGAGCAGAGCCATCCGGGCAGATGTATCGTAGCACATAAGAAGCATGTCGGCGATATGAATGAACTGACAGCAGAAGAACGTGCAGCTTACTTCGAAGATGTTGCAAAGGTTGCAAGAGCAATTATGGCAGCTTTCCATCCGGACAAGGTAAATTATGGTGCTTACGGTGATACGGGTCATCATCTTCATTTTCATCTCTGCCCGAAGTACAAGGACGAATTTGAATGGGGCGGTGTATTCTTAATGAATCCGGATAAGAAGTACTTATCTGATGCCGAATATGCGGAAATGATTGAAAAGATTAAGAGCCATTTATAAAATGAAAAATGGACTGCCGCACTGGGATGAATGTAGGTTCTCTTAGTCCGGCAGTTTTTCTTTTACCTGAAAAAGTATTTATTATATCGGCAAAGTATGATAAGATAAATAATAATTGTGCGGGAAGAAGTACATGAAGATATGGAAAGAAAGGGTGACACCGTATGAGCAGGCAGGAAGAAGATACGAAAGCGGAAATTTCCCCAATGATGACAGAGCAGGGGCGCGAAGAACTATATTTATATTCACTACGGAAAATGGCGGAAGAAAGAGCAGACAGTGACAGAGCAGCCCTTACGGGACTTTACGGTCCGAAATCATTCTTTTTTAAGGCCAATGAATGTATGCAGCAGCATGAAAAACTACAGTATGCACTGATTCGTATGGATATATACCGCTTTAAAACGGTCAATGAATTCTGCGGCAGGCAGCAGGGTGATAAACTGCTTCAGTACATAGCAGACTGCATACGGGAATACGAATCGGATATGTCGGTTGTCGGTCATCTGCGTGCGGACATTTTTACAATCTGTCTTCCATTTAAGAATAAAAAGCAGTTATCGGATATTGCAGTTGCACTCCATGAAAAAATCTGTGCGTATCCGCTGTTTTGTAAGGCATTGCCTGCATTTGGCATCTGCATTTCAAAGAATCACATGGACATCAGCCTGATGTGTGACTATGCTGATATGGCACTGCAGAAAATTAAGGGAAAAGCCTATGCAATTTATGAGTTTTATGATGATAAAATGCGTAAAGAAATGATGCGCGAAAAACGTATTGAGAATAATGTTGCAATGGCGCTGCGGGACGAAGAATTTAAAGTCTATATACAGCCCAAAGTTGATATGCGCAGTGGAGAAATAATTGGCGGAGAAGCACTGATACGGTGGCATAGTGTCAAAGAAGGCATTATTTATCCTGATGAATTTATTCCGGTGCTGGAAAAGAGCGGCTATATCGTGGATGTTGATGCATATGTATGGGAGAAGGTATTCGCAGCCATTCATATCTGGAAGACCGGTGGAATTACGCCGGTGCCGATTTCTGTAAATGTATCCAGAAGCCATGTATATCAGAAGTCTTTTGCAGGAGTGCTGGAAAAACTGGCACAGCAGTATGATGTAGAGCCGTATTATGTACCCCTTGAAGTTACGGAAAGTATGTTTACGGAATACGTAGACAAATTGTATAAGAATATTACAAGGCTTCAGAGTGCAGGCTTCCGCTTTTCCATGGATGACTTTGGTGCAGGCTATTCCTCTTTAAATATGTTAAAGGATGAGCCGGTGGACGAAGTTAAGATTGACCGTTTCTTCTTGAAGGATATTAAAAAAGAAAAAAGCCAGATTGTAATCCGCAATGTCATTCACATGATACAGGAATTGCAGTTAGATATGATTGTAGAAGGTATTGAAACAAAAGAACAGGCAGAATTACTGATGAATTATGGCAGCTATAAGGCACAGGGCTATTACTATTATAAGCCGATGCCGATGACAGAATTCGAGCAGCTGCTGATAAAACAGCAAAAAGGCTTGTAATCAGTACATAAAATGTGGTAAAATGTCTGTCGGTGTTTTTTAATGAAAATAAAGATTGAGTTGAATAAAGGAGAATGAGAAATGTCAGGACATTCAAAGTTTGCAAATATTGCACATAAAAAAGCTGCAAATGATGCAGCAAAGGGAAAGATTTTTACCCGTCTTGGTAAGGAAATTATGGTTGCTGTAAAAGAGGGCGGTCCGGAAGTTAACAACAACAGTAAGTTAAGACAGGTTGTGACAAAGGCAAAGGCAGCAAACATGCCGAATGATACAATTGAAAGAGCAATCAAAAAAGCTGCCAGTACAGATATGAGCAGTTTTGAATCTGTTACATACGAAGGTTATGGTCCGAATGGGACGGCTATTATTGTTGAAGCCCTTACAGATAACAGAAACAGAGCAGCTTCCAACATCCGTAACGCATTTACAAAGGGCGGCGGAAATGTCGGAACACCGGGCTGTGTATCCTTTATGTTTGACAATAAGGGACAGATTATCATTGGGAAAGAAGACTGTGATAAAGATGCCGATGAATTGATGATGCTTGCTCTGGATGCAGGCGCGGATGACTTCAATGAAGAAGAAGACTGTTTTGAAGTTACAACAGCACCGGAAGATTTTGATGCAGTCAGTGAAGCTTTGACAAATGAAGGCATTACATTTGCTTCTGCTGAAGTAACAATGATTCCGCAGACAGTTGTTGAACTGACAACAGAGGATGACATCAAGAAGATGAGAAGAATTTTAAATCTTTTAGATGAAGAAGATGATGTACAGAATGTATATCACAACTGGGATGAACCGGAAGAAGACGAAGAGTAAGATAAAAATTACAATAACTGTAATGTAGTTCTTTCGGATATTGCACGGACCGCCAAAATCAAAAGTGCGGTTCGTGCATTTTTTGTGGAATTTTAATAAAATACTTCCCTTTTGTAAAATAAGATGATAAAATAAAAGATAAGAACGCTGGGGGATTGTGAACAATATAATAATAATACGGAAGAACTGCATTATGCAGCAGGGTGGAGAATGTTATGCGGTTAGCAGAATTGCCGGTTGGCACAGGTATTTTATTTGATGTGAGTATCCAGAAGCAGGAGCTGGAATTTCCGTCAGAGGTAGTTGAAGTTCATGATAATTTTATTTTAACAAAACCGGTTATGTCGAAAGGAAAAGTTGTCGGATTGGGCGGAGAAGGTGTTTCCGTAAGCCTGACCTATTCCAGAAATGACAAGGCACCGATTGTATGGAAGGGTGTCGGATGTTCGGTTGTAAAAACCAAAGGCAGGGTTTTGTATAAAGTAATCGCCAGTGGTGCGGGATTTGAAGTGAACCGGAGAGAGGCATTCAGACTGTTTGTTGGTCTGGAAGGTATTGCACGTGTTGGAACCAACCGGAGGGCAATGGATGTTATTTTAAAAGATTTAAGTGATACAGGCTTTGCATTTGTGGTTGATCATGAGATTGAAGATGCAACCGGTTTATCGGTGCGTCTGGTATTTAAGGATTTTGACAGAAATTATGATCTGACAGGATTTATTGTCCGGCTGGTAAAAGTGGAAGAAGAAAAATATGTGTACGGATGCCGCATGACAATGCGCAATCAGCTGATTAATCATTATATCAGCATGAAACAGCGTCAGATGCTTGCAAATCACAGTGGAGCCAATATACGGAATCGTGACAATTACGGACTGCTTAATGCATTGAAAGAAAAAGAAGAACCAGTAGTAAATGAAAGTGATTTGGACAGAAAGTATATTAGCGACGTGGACAAATCAGAGAGACGTAAGATATTTGACGGCAGAAATCCGGGAAAGATAATCTGATGGATTTGTAACCGTGGATTTTACGCCCCATAAAAGACAGACAATATGGAGGGACCGATATGAGGAGTAAAGAAGACACAGACAATAGCAGAAGAGTATTTCAGTCAGCTTCAACATCGGGGCGGTATAAATATGACATGATGCCAAGATGTCCGGACTGTGGTATTCATATGAAATATATTTACGGAGAAATGTTTGAGTGTCCGGTCTGCCACAGACAGGAGCAGACACAATTTGGTAAGGTGCGTTCTTATCTGGAAGAACATGGTCCGCAGCCGGCAATGGTTATTTCAAACGAAACAGGTGTGCCGGTCAATGTTATTGATAATTTTTTACGTCAGGGACGGATTGAAATACCGGATGGTTCGCCGGTGTATATCAAGTGCCAGTCCTGTGGCGCAGATATCCGTTACGGAAGATACTGTCCGGACTGCATGGTAAGAATGACAAAAGAACTTGGGAAAGCCATGCTGATGTCAGAAGTTGGTGAGAAACCGACGAATAAGCCGGATATGTCAGGAAAGATGCACATTTTAAATTCATCTTTGCGGACAAGAGATGGAAAATAGTAAAATATTATAAAAAGCCTTTTTGTTCGGACAGGACAGAAAGGCTTTTTTATCATGATAATTTGTTCATTAAAAAAGAGGGATATACACTTATAACCCGTAAGCGTATATCCCATCTCTCTTTAGACTGAATGAATTATTTTACATCGAAACCGAAGTATCTTACTGCATTGTTGTAAGAGATACCCTTTACGATCTTTTCGAGCGCTTTTTCGTCGTTTGGATATTCACCATTTTCAACCCAGCCACCGATTAATTCGCACATGATTCTTCTGAAGTATTCATGTCTTGTGTAAGATAAGAAACTTCTTGAGTCTGTAAGCATACCGATGAAGTTACCAAGTAAGCTTAAATTAGCAAGAGAGGTCATCTGGTTTGTCATGCCGACCTTATGGTCATTGAACCACCATGCTGAACCCTGCTGAATCTTGCCAACAGCCTTAGAATCCTGGAAACATCCAAGTACTGTACCGATAGCAGCGTTTACAGACGGATTTAATGAATAGATGATTGTCTTTGGCAGTTCATCTGTGATATTTAATGCATTTAAGAACTGTGCCATTTCAGCAGAGCAGTCATAAGTATTAATGCAGTCATATCCTGTATCCGGTCCTAACTGGTTGTATCTTAATGTGTTGTTATCACGGATTGTACCGTAATGTAACTGCATTACCCAGTTTAACTTGTTGTATTCTTTACCAACTGAAACCATGAATGCTGTCTTGAATTTGTTCATTTCATCAACAGTAATTGTTTCACCTGCAAATCTCTTTGCGAAAATCTTTTCGATTTCTTCTGTTGTGTATGGCTTGTACATAACATATTCAAGAGCGTGGTCAGATACACAGCATCCCATAGAAGCGAAGAATTCCATTCTGTTTCTTAAAGCATCCATTAAGGAAGCAAAAGAATTAACAGTGATACCGCTGACATCAGATAATGTCTTTAAGTAATCAAGGTATTCAGGCTTTTCAATGTTCATAGCCTTATCCGGTCTCCATGCAGGAAGTACCTTTACTTCAAAAGTATCATCTTCTGCCAGGACCTTATGCCATTCAAGTGAATCAACCGGATCATCTGTTGTACAGATTAATGTTACATTAGACTTGCGGATTAAGTTTCTGACTGACATAGAGTCTTCCTGAAGCTTTGCGTTGCACAGATTCCATACTTCTTCAGCTGTATCCCCGTTTAACACGCCGTTATAGCCGAAGTATCTCTGTAATTCAAGGTGGCTCCAGTGATACAGCGGATTACCGATAGCCATTTCAAGTGTTTCAGCCCATTTCTGGAATTTTTCCCTGTCAGAAGCATCACCTGTGATGTACTTCTCGTCAACACCGTTTGTTCTCATCTGACGCCATTTATAATGGTCGCCGCCGAGCCATACCTGAGTGATGTTTTCAAATTTTCTGTCCTCAGCAATTTCTTTTGGATTGATGTGGCAGTGATAGTCAACAATTGGCATTTTGTCAGCATAATCGTGAAAAAGATGCTGAGCAGTTGGTGTGGAAAGTAAAAAGTCCTTGTCCATGAATTGTTTCATGTTAGTGTCCTCCTGTAACTTAAAAATTTGTTGTGTTGCGTTTAATTATATCAGCAGCAATGATATTCTCTGCGGGAACGTCATGACCGCTTAATACCTGCATTAAAATATTGACGGCTTTAACGGAAAGCTGTTCCACCTTGCTGTCAATCGAAGTTAATTCCGGTTCGGTGCAGTTGGCAAGAACGGAATTGTTGTAACCGATAATCTGAAGCTGTTCCGGAATGGCAATCCGGTGTTCATAGGCATATTTAACAGCGCCCACGGCTAAAGAATCATCGGAGGTGACTACGGCATCAAAAGAAATTCCTTTGTCATAAAGGGTATTCAGATAATCCTTTGCGCGCTGGATATTTTTGGTGCATAAATGTGTCCATTCCTCACGCAGGGGAATCCCCGCATCCGAAAGGGCGTTTTTATAGCCTTTTAATTTGTTCATTCC
>ERZ780190.1796-NODE-1796-length-18064-cov-4.558721_pt1 | contig 18064 bp, 12 predicted proteins | sample MGYA00510980_ERZ780190 | MGnify/ENA primary metagenome ERZ780190 (study PRJEB29588, sample SAMEA1972188) | human gut metagenome | biome: human gut; feature: human-associated habitat; material: faeces | place: Denmark | collected 2008/2010 ... | reverse complement strand
ATATTCTCTCCTTTGCAATTCATAAATGTATGATGGACTCTGAATGTATAGACTATTCTTCTTGTCTAACTTACAGACTTTTTGGGTGATACCGAATTGAAGAGTATCATGTCTGTAAGCACTCAATTTAGGGCTGAGATTTAGAATCCGTACCTTCGTTGCGAACAAAAACTTATAGATTTGTGTATAGCAACGAGGATTTAGAGCGATTTTATTTTCAGTACCAAACAGAGTCACTGCCAAGAGGCGAGTCTGTTCAGTCTTTTTGTAAAAGGAATAAGGTTTCTTGTAATATCTTTCAATCAAACAGAAGAGGGAGTAGTTGAGCAGGGAAACCTTCTTTCGAGCTCCTGTAAAATACAGTGAGGGTATGGCAGACGATCAAAAAGACCGATTCATTCAGTACTTGGCGGAACAACATTGGGAAGATGGGCTAACCAAGCGAGCGATCTATCTAAAGCCGTTTGTATCTTTGTCAAAGAGGAACGGACTAATTCTGTATCACACATAAATGCCTTCCTTTTCAATTCGGTTTCTCAAAAGTGAATCCATTTGATCCCGCAATCGGACAATATCGACATTACAGCCGAATAGGGATTGTAAATCTTCCTTTATATGTACCAATGCGAACATATTTGGCTTTGAGGTCTCTAAATAAACATCAACATCACTGTTTTCTGTTTGTTCCCCTCTGGCTACAGAACCAAATATTCCTATACGGGTAATGCTATATTTGGATGCATTCTTCGCCATATAGTCACGCAAGATGTTTATATATTCAGTTGTTGACTTCATGTCTTCTTAATTCATTTTACGCAAAGATATGATAATTAGGTAATATCTACTGTAACATAAGCCGGAAATCCGTACCTTTGGCACACGGCTTTTTCATTTAAGAAATATTGTTCATCGCTTGTTTTTGCCATAAAAATCCTTATATCCGTGCGCAGCGATACGGAAGCACCGCCTTAGGTGTTTCATCTTATCGTTCATTCTTATTTTTTTATAGGCGGAATTCAATAGCGATATGATGTTTATATTGTCTTCCGCTTTTGTTTTTGCGATAGCAAAAACAGGATTTATTTTCTTGATATACAACTTTTCACACATAATATTACTAAAGAAGAAACACCTTGACTGTCTTCGTGGCGGCATCATGACTCATTTGAGAAAATTTGTATCTTCAGTCCCTAAATACTGCAGAACAAGCAGGGAGAACTTCAAACACAAACTTGAAGACATACTCATGTTTGTCATATTGAGGAGGCTCAGCAAGTGTATTACCAGAGCTGAAATGGTATTTCTGCCTATGCCGCACTGGCGTGGCTAGGGGTATTGTTCCCTTAAATCAAAGCTTAAATGAAGATACTCCCCATGTTCACGGACAATGTCGCTATTGCTATAAACCATTGGCAGTACTTGCTTGTTTAATAGCCATTATTACGTTAATAAAATAGAGAATATGAGAACAAATGATTCAAAAACATCCGTAGACTCTAAATTGGAGGAGATGGAGGAAAAGTATCCTGTAGAGCAAATCGCTGTTAAAAATGAGAAGGAAATAACGGCCAAGGATGTAAAGGAGGCTGTGAAAGAGATTAATCCCGATACGGACAGCTTGGGTAGCAGAGGGTAAAACGTATTTTAATTTGCTTAAAAGAATAATTATTAAGATTTATAGTATTATCTTTGTGGTTGCGGTTTGTAATAAACCGAGGTATAAAGATTGGTAAATCTAGCAAATTAAATAATAAAGATGTATAGAACAAGAACTTGTGGCGACTTGCGCCTTGCGGATGAAGGTCTGGTGGTTACACTGGCCGGTTGGGTGCAGAAAACCCGCAAAATGGGAGGAATGACATTTGTCGATATCCGCGACCGTTATGGTATTACTCAGTTGGTATTTAATCAGGAGGTTGATGCAGCTCTTTGCGAAAAGGCAAATAAGTTGGGCCGTGAATTCGTGATTCAGGTTACGGGTACGGTTCGTGAGCGTTCCAGCAAGAATGCGCATATCCCGACAGGTGATATTGAGTTGATCGTTTCTGAATTAAATGTCCTGAACACTGCGCTTACCCCTCCGTTCACGATCGAGGAGGAGACAGATGGCGGTGATGACTTGCGTATGAAATATCGTTATCTGGACTTGCGTCGTGCTTGCGTTCGTAAGAATCTGGAACTTCGTCATAGAATGGCGTTCGAGGTTCGCCGCTATTTGGATGAGCAAGGTTTCTTGGAGGTAGAGACTCCGGTTCTTGTAAATTCTACCCCGGAGGGTGCCCGTGACTTCGTGGTTCCTTCCCGTATGAACCCGGGACAGTTCTACGCTTTGCCTCAGTCTCCACAGACCTTGAAGCAATTGTTGATGGTTTCCGGTTTCGACCGTTATTTCCAGATCGTAAAATGTTTCCGTGACGAGGATTTGCGTGCGGATCGCCAGCCGGAGTTCACGCAGATCGACTGTGAGATGAGCTTCGTGGAGCAAGAGGATGTCTTGAATATGTTCGAGGGCATGGCGAAACATTTGTTTAAGGTAATCCGTGGTGTCGAGTTCAAGGAGTCGTTTATGCGTATGACTTGGCAAGATGCTATGAAACAATATGGTAGCGATAAACCGGATTTGCGTTTCGGCATGAAGTTCGTCGAGTTGATGGACATCATGAAAGGCCATGGTTTCTCCGTATTCGATAACGCCGCTTACATAGGGGGTATCTGTGCGGAAGGTGCTGCAAGCTATACCCGTAAACAACTGGATGCGCTGACTGAATTCGTGAAACGTCCGCAGGTAGGTGCTAAAGGTTTGGTTTACGCCCGTGTGGAAGCGGATGGTAACGTGAAATCAAGCGTAGATAAATTCTATAGCCAAGAGGTTCTTCAAGAAATGAAGAATGCGTTCGGCGCTAAGCCGGGTGATTTGATTTTGATCCTTTCCGGCGACGATGCGATGAAGACTCGTAAGCAACTTTGCGAGTTGCGTTTAGAGATGGGTAATCAATTAGGCCTTCGTGACAAGGATAAGTTCGTTTGCTTGTGGGTAATCGACTTCCCGCTGTTCGAATGGAACGAGGACGATCAACGTTTCTACGCTATGCACCATCCGTTTACCTCTCCGAATCCGGATGATATACCGTTGTTGGACACGGATCCGGGCGCTGTTCGTGCGAATGCGTATGATATGGTTATCAATGGCGTTGAAGTGGGTGGTGGTTCTATCCGTATCCACGACAGCCAATTACAGGATAAGATGTTCAAGCTGTTAGGATTCACCGAAGAAAGAGCGCAAGAGCAATTCGGTTTCTTGATGAATGCGTTCAAGTACGGAGCGCCTCCTCATGGAGGTTTGGCTTATGGCTTGGATCGTTTCGTGTCTTTGTTCGCCGGTTTGGATTCTATCCGCGACTGTATCGCTTTCCCGAAGAACAATTCTGGACGAGATGTTATGCTCGATGCTCCGGGTGTCTTGGATCCGGCCCAGTTGGACGAACTGAATTTGATCGTTGATATCAAGAAATAATCCAATCTGAAATTCCATTCGAATGGGAATCTTATTCCATCTGAATGGAATTTTCTTTTCTTCCGAAAGGAATTACTTTTTCTCCCGAACATAAATCAAAAGATATTTAGCATGGTAAAGGTTAAAGATATATTGAGAGAAATCGAGCATTACGCCCCGCTGCCGCTTCAAGAAGGTTTTGACAATGCGGGTGTGCAAGTTGGCGACGTGAACCAGCATGCGACGGGTGTGTTGCTATGCCTAGATGTTACCGAGGAGGTGCTCGATGAAGCGATCGAGATGGGATGCAACCTGATCATCTCTCATCATCCTTTGGCCTTTAAGTCGTTTAAGTCGTTGACTGGCTCCAATTATATCGAGCGTTGCATGATGAAGGCGTGTAAGTATGATTTGGTGGTTTATGCCGCCCATACCAATCTTGATAATGCCGTAGGAGGCGTGAATTACCGTTTGGCAGAGTTGATCGGCTTGCAAAATGTACGGATCTTGAGCCCCCAAAAAGGCGCTTTGTTGAAGTTGGTGACGTTTGTCCCCGAGGCTTATGCCGAGATCATGCGGAATACCTTGTTCAATGCCGGTGCGGGAAGTATCGGGAACTATGATGCTTGCAGTTATAATTTACATGGCGAGGGAACATTCCGTGCCAATGCGGGATGCAATCCGTTTTGTGGTGAGATCGGCGAGGTGCATGTAGAGAAAGAGGTGCGTATGGAGATGATCCTTCCGGCATTCAAGAAGACAGCGGTGACCCGTGCTCTGTTATCCGTTCACCCGTATGAGGAGCCGGCTTTTGATTTTTATTCGTTATCAAACACATGGGAACAGGCAGGTTCCGGTGTAGTGGGAGAGTTGCCTGCCGAGGAAGATGAGTTAAGTTTCTTGTTACGGATCAAGGCCCTGTTTAACGTCGGTTGCGTGAAGCATTCCCCATTTACGGGTAAGTCTATCCGAGAGGTCGCTATCTGCGGAGGCAGCGGCGCTTTCTTGATCAAGGACGCTATTGCGTATGGTGCCGATGTCTTTATAACGGGGGAGGCGAAGTACAACGATTTTTACGATGTGGAGGACCAGATTCTACTGGCGGTTATCGGTCATTATGAATCGGAAATCTGTACAAAAGACATATTTTATAACATAATATCGAAAAAATTCCCTACCTTTGCGGTACATTTTTCGAATGTTAATTCAAACCCAGTAAAATATTTATAGAATGGCTACAGATAAACAATCAGCTGAAAAGGAATATACGGTTGAAGAAAAGCTTTCTACGCTGTATCAACTTCAGACGATGATGACTGAAATTGATAAGATCAAGACCCTTCGTGGTGAGCTTCCTCTGGAGGTTCAAGACTTGGAGGACGAGATCGCAGGACTGGAAACACGTCTCCAGAACTATCAAGCGGAGATCAAGGAGTTTGAGACTTCTGTTGTTGAGCAAAAGCATAAGATCACGGAATCTACCACATTGATAGATCGCTATAAGGCACAATTAGATAATGTGCGTAATAACCGGGAGTTTGATAACCTGTCTAAGGAGATCGAGTTCCAAGGTTTGGAAATTGAGTTCTCAGAGAAAAAAATTCGTGAATTCGGAGAGGCGGTAGACGCTAAGAAAAAAGATATCGCTGAGCTGACTGAGAAGCTGGAAGGCCGTAAGGCTGACTTGGTTCAGAAAAAGAGCGAGTTGGAGCAGATCATTTCCGAGACAAAGCAGGATGAGGAGAAACTTCGTGAGAAAGCGAAGAAGCTGGAAGCCGCTATCGAACCTCGTTTGTTGACCGCTTTCAAGCGTATCCGTAAAGGTGCTCGTAACGGTTTGGCTGTTGTTTATGTGCAACGTGGCGCTTGCGGTGGTTGCTTTAACAAGATCCCGCCTCAGAAGCAATTGGATATCAAGTTGCGTAAGAAAATTATTGTTTGCGAATACTGTGGTCGTATTATGATCGACCCGGAATTAGCAGGTGTAGAAGATTAATTCAAAAGATCTATAAGTAATGGCTCTAGCTAAAACCGGCTAGGGCCATTATTGTTTTTAATACAAAGATGTTATGATACATACGATACGTTTATATATAGAGAAGTACAGGCTGTTATCCGAGGATCGTCCGGTTTTGGTCGGATTGAGCGGTGGTGCTGATTCTGTGGCTTTGTTGGGCGTATTGGTGCGTTTGGGATATCCGTGTATAGCGCTTCATTGTAACTTTCATTTGCGTGGGGAGGAGTCGGATCGGGATGAGGCATTTGCCTGTGAGTTCGCGGAATCTTTGGAAGTACCCTTTCATAAGATAGATTTCGATACGATCTCTTATGCCGGAGAGAAGCATCTCTCGATAGAGATGGCTGCCCGTGAATTGCGCTATGCTTGGTTTGAGGAGATGCGGGAGCGGCTGGGAGGGCAGGCGACCGCCGTCGCCCATCACCGGGACGATAGTGTGGAGACGGTCTTGATGAATTTGATACGGGGCACGGGAATCCGGGGGATGAGCGGGATCCGTCCGAGGAATGGTTTCATCGTCCGTCCTTTGCTGTGCGTAAGCCGTGAGGATATCTTGGCTTGGTTGGCGGATCAAGGCTACGCCTATATGGTGGATAGCACGAATTTATCGGATGCTTATACCCGTAATTTTATCCGTTTGAATGTGTTGCCGCTTTTGGAGGAGATAAATCCATCGGCCCGGAATACCATCGCACGTTCCGCCGAGCATCTTTCTGCCGCAGAGACTATATATATATATGTATTGGAACAAGCCCGGAAAGAGGTTGTCGTATCGGATGATCGTCTTTCTATCGGGGCGTTGATGCGGTTTCCGGCTCCGGAGACGATTTTGTATGAGTTATTAAAAGAATATGGTTTTACCCGTCTGGTCTCGGACGATATTTTCGCTGCCTTGACCAAGGAGCCCGGTAAGCTGTTTTACTCTTCCACCCATCGTTTGCTGAAGGATCGGGATTATTTATGGATCACTTCTTTAGAGAAGAAGGAAGAGCGAACCTTCGTTTTAGATCCGGAAAAGGGTATTAATCATGAACCTATTGAACTATCTTTCCAAAAACTTGTTATAACTATAGGTTTCCCTATCGAGAAGAATAAGCGGATCGCTTATTTGGATTATGATAAACTCGATTTCCCTTTAACATTGCGGACTTGGAAAGAAGGCGATTGGTTTATTCCCTTCGGAATGAAAGGACGTAAGAAGTTGAGTGACTATTTCTCCGATCATAAATTTAGCCGGATTGAGAAGGAGCGCACATGGCTTCTTTGTAGTGGCGACGCTATCGTTTGGGTGGTAGGAGAAAGGACTGATAATCGTTTTCGTATAGACGAATCAACAAAGCGTGTGCTAATTGTGAATTTTTTGGGCTAAATCCTCGTTTATTGTAAAAATATTCTTACATTTGCGAAGATTTACTCCGCAGATATGTTACTAATGGTTCAAATTAGCTGAACAATCCGGTTATTACATGAAAATTATAATTAAATAAAGATACAATGATACCATTGGGCGTACATCGTGTTTGTATATGTGATCCGTGTGTATGTACCATTTATATTATTACTTCGCAATATGCAGAAATATAACATTCTAGAACTAAATGAAAAACTTCTTCCCGAACTTCAAAGTATCGCGGAAGAGTTGGGAATAAAAAAAGTTAGCAGCTTAAAGAAAGAAGAGTTGGTTTATCGGATTCTTGATGAGCAAGCGATCTCCTATGCCGGCATTCAGGCTGAAAAGATGAAAGAGAAAGAGGCTAAGAAGCCTGCAGAGGGCCGTAAGAGAGGCCGTCCGGCTAAAGCCGCTTCTCCTAAAGTGGCGAAGGCTGAGACTGCCGAAGCTGCAGAGAGTACCCAACAGGCTCCGGAAAAGCTAGTGACTGCTCCGGCTGACAAGAAAGAGCAAAAAGAGCAGCCTGAACGTAAGAAAAGAGTCCGTATCGAGAAAAAGGAAAAGGTAGCGGGCGCTATCGCTCCTTCCGAGGATAACAAGGAAGTGGTGGTTTCGAAAGAGCCGCAAACGATCTCTACGGTAACGGAAATCTCGGCCGTGGAAACTCCGGCGATAGTAGAGAGCCCGGTGGAGAAACCGTTGTTGCCTCCTGTTGTGGCGGAACTTGAAACGGAAGAAGAAGCCGCTTTGCCGGAAAATACGACTCCGGTAGAGGTAGCGGAAGAAACCACTTCACCACAAGCGACGGAAGAAGAGCCTAAGCGCATCGTATTCCGCCATCCGGACGCTAAATCCGTATTGGATCAAATTTTCCCGTTCTCCGCTCCGAAACCCGAGGCTAACAAACCTCAACCCGAGGCCGCTCCCCAGCAGAATAATCCTCGACAGAACAATCGACAGAATAATCATAATAACAACCGTAATAACAATAACGCTAATAACAACCAGCAGGCTCAAGAGAAAATGTATGAGTTTGACGGCATCCTTACAGGAACCGGCGTGTTGGAGATGATGCAAGATGGTTACGGTTTCCTTCGTTCTTCAGATTATAATTATTTGACTTCACCGGACGATATTTATGTCTCTCAATCCCAGATCAAGTTATTTGGCTTGAAAACGGGTGACGTGGTAGAAGGTTCGATCCGTCCGCCGAAGGAAGGTGAGAAGTATTTCCCGTTGGTGAAAGTGGACAAGATCAATGGACGTACGCCGGAAGAGGTTCGCGACCGGGTTCCTTTTGATCATTTGACCCCGTTATTCCCGGATGAGAAATTCATGCTTACGGCACGTAAATCACCGAAAGTATACGATAATATCGCCGTACGTGTGGTTGATTTATTCTCCCCGATCGGAAAAGGGCAACGTGGTTTGATCGTCGCTCAACCGAAAACCGGTAAGACGATGTTGTTGAAAGATATCGCGAACGCTATCGCTTACAACCATCCCGAGGTTTATATGATTATATTATTGATCGACGAACGTCCGGAGGAGGTTACGGATATCAAGGAAGCGATCGAGGGACAGAACGTGGAAGTGACGGATATGGCTCGTAGCGTGGATGCGGAAGTGATCGCCTCTACATTCGACGAACCGGCTGAACGTCACGTGAAAATCGCTGAGATCGTATTGAACAAGGCGAAACGAATGGTAGAATGTGGTCATGATGTCGTGATTCTTCTGGACTCGATCACTCGTTTGGCTCGTGCTTATAATACGGTACAACCGGCTTCCGGTAAGGTGCTTTCCGGTGGTGTGGACGCAAATGCGTTGCAGAAGCCGAAGCGTTTCTTCGGTGCCGCCCGTAATATTGAGAATGGCGGTAGCCTTACGATTCTAGCCACCGCCCTTACGGAGACTGGCTCTAAGATGGACGACGTGATCTTCGAGGAATTCAAGGGTACGGGTAATATGGAGTTACAATTGGATCGTAAATTATCTAATAAGCGTATCTATCCGGCTGTGGATATCACGGCTTCCAGCACTCGCCGTGATGATTTATTGCAGGATGAGAGCACGTTGAACCGTATGTGGGTCTTACGCAAATATCTATCAGACATGAACTCTATGGAGGCTATGGAATTTGTTAAGCAACGGATGGAACAAACCGTTGATAATATGGAATTCTTGGCATCCATGAACGGTTGATAATATCCCATAAAAAAACACTATACTTTTGAGTTCAAAACAATATTGTTTTAGCTCCAAAAGTATAGTGTTTTTCTATTAAAAAGTATAGTGCTTTTATTGCGCCTTTTTAGGTCTTCCACGATGTCCCATATTTCGTTTTTGTGGACTCGAGGATGATCCTTTATCTTCACTTTTACGAGGCCGTCCTCTGCCTCTTTTATTCATACCGTATTTTTCCGGCTCATACAAGGGCACTTCGCCGAATTCCGGGCTGACCGGTATCTTATAAACCTCTTTTTCCAAGAAATCCTCTATGCGTTTGAATTGTGCTTGTTCGTCGATCGATACGAAAGTAATCGCCAATCCTTCGCCGTTCGTACCCCGTGCCGTACGTCCGATTCGGTGTACGTAATCCTCCGGATCATGCGGGATATCGAAGTTCACGACCAACTTGATGTCATTGATATCAATTCCACGTGCTACGACATCCGTAGCCACAAGGATATCGATATGTCCGCTCTTGAATTCTTTCATGACCTCCTCCCTTTGGGATTGCTCTAGATCCGAGTGCATGGCGGCTACATTGAACTTTAATCTTTTTAAGGTAGACGCTAATTCTTTCACCTTCATTTTAGAAGAGGAGAAGATAATTACTCGTTGAGGGCGGCTTTGAGTGAAGAGATCTTGTAGAATCTTGAGCTTTTGTGGATCGTAGCAGATATATGCGGTTTGCATGATAGATTCGGGTGGGCGTGAGATAGCGATCTTGACTTCTTCCGGATCTTTTAGGATGGTTTTAGCCAACGTCCGGATCTTAGGCGGCATGGTAGCCGAGAACATGATCGTCTGGCAGTAGGGGGGCAACTGTTTATGAACCTGCATGATGTCATCATAAAAACCCATATCCAGCATGCGGTCCGCCTCGTCTAAGACGAAGAACGACACTTTAGACAAATCTACAGTACCTAACTTAATATGGGACAATAAACGTCCCGGGGTAGCGATCACGATATCCGCACCCATCTCTAAACCTCTCTTTTGTTGTTCCCAAGCGATTCCGTCGGTACCTCCATACACGGCTACTGCGGATATGGAAGGTATAAAATAAGTGAATCCTTGAATTTGTTGGTCTATTTGTTGAGCCAATTCCCGGGTCGGTGCCATAATGACCGCATTCACCGCGTCTGTCGGATGACAACCTTTGCTTAGTTCATTAATAACTGGCAAAACATACGCCGCCGTTTTACCGGTTCCGGTCTGTGCGCAAGCGATGATGTCTTTACCTTCTAAAATGACAGGAATCGTTAACTCTTGGACTGGAGTCGTTTCGTCAAAATTCATGTCATAAAGCCCGTCTAATACGGCATCTTCCAAATCTAATTCATCAAATCTCATCTTTTTACATTCAAATTCCCGGTAAAGATAAAGATTATTTAGAAATATTATGCAATAGGTAGGTTTCTCTTTGGTGATAAATAGAAAAATAAATACCTTTATCCCCGAGTTATACCCCAAAAACGAAAGAATTAATATGAATAGTCTAGAAAGCGGAAGTAACGTTCAGTCTGGATTAGAGATGATCATGGAGAAGAGTCCCGATACGATTGTATTAGTAGATCGAAATCTTACTCTTGTCAAGGTTATTTCTGCAAAAGACGATTATTATCATTATTTAGCGAATAACTGTATCGGAAAGCAACCTCAAGCGTTGTTCCCGGACGGGAAGAACTACGATCAATATGAGATCTATAGAGCTGCGGTTAAACGTGTTTTCGAGGAGCAAGTGAAAGTGGATTTCTCTTTTGAGGTCTCTTTTGAAGGAAAGAACTATTATTATCTATCGCAAGCAAGCCTTTTTAATGAGGAGCTTGTAATCGTTTATACACGCAATGTATCTTCTCTGAAAACAGAAAACAATCTACAAGAACTGATCAATACGATATTAGATCGGTTACCGTTGGGGGTTTTCGTGAAAGATGGGGATAACCATTTTAATTACCTGTATTGGAATCATTTTATGGAGGAAATAACGGGTATTGAAACCCGGGAGATCGAGGGACATGATGATTTCGAGGTGAATTATAATGCCTTGATGACCGCCGAGGAGCGTCTGGAAACCGATATGAACGTGATCAAGACAGGACTGACCGCTAGATTCAAGGGCAAGGTAAAATCGGCCTCCGGCGATTACCGGGATATAGAGGTCGCTAAATATCCTATTTCCCTAAATAATGGCAAGCCGCTTGTCTTGGCTTTATGGAGAGATATAACTTCCGAGTTGGCTACGGAGAATACTTTGAGAAGAACCCGGATCTTGACGAAAATGGCATTGCGGATAAGTGATATACGTACATGCTCGATTTTCATCGATCCGGACAGTACCCATAATTTCAAGGATTCCGTTGTGACCTTGAACGATTGGAATACCATGTCGGAAGATATGATAGAGGTGTCATGGGGGCAGTTTATCAGCCGGGCGCATCCGGATGATCAAGAACATTATCATAATATGTTTACCCGTCTTTGCCGAGGGGAAATCTCTGAGGCAAGGATCGAGGCACGTATGCTATTTCCCGGCAAGAAGGAATATGTTTGGAGAGAGGTATTTGCTACCGTGTATGAACGGGACGAGAAAGGAAGACCTTCGGTTATCCTTGGATGTTCAACGAATATTCAGGAACGGAAGAATCAAGAATTAAGCCTTGAGGAGGCGAAGGTGAAGGCCGAGGCCGCTGATAAGATGAAATCGAAATATCTGGCGGATATGAGCCATGAGATCCGGACTCCTTTGAATGCGATTACCGGCTTCTCTGAATTGATGGCTTTTGCTGATACGGATGAGGAACGTATGTCGTACTACGATGTGATCAAGATGAATAACCAATTGTTGATGCAATTGATCAATGACATCTTGGATATCTCGAAGATCGAGGCGGATGCGATAAAGATCACATATGAGCAATTAGATGTCAGTGAATTGATGGATACGATTTATGCTTCCGCCAAGTTACGGGTTCCGGGAGGAGTCAAGTTAGTTTTGGAGAAAGGGGCTGACCACCATATGTTCGGTACGGATAGCATGCGTCTGTTGCAGTTGATTAATAATTTGGTGAACAACGCTATCAAGAACACGAAAGAAGGTAGCATCACGATGGGATATACCATTCAACCGGATAATCAATTACGTTTTTACGTAAGGGATACGGGAATCGGTATCGATAAGGACAAATTGAAAGATGTCTTCGGTCGTTTCGTGAAAATAAACGACTATATGGAAGGTATCGGATTAGGACTGGCTATCTGCAAAGGATTAGTTGTTAAGATGGGAGGTTCGATACATGTTACTTCTGAATTAGGGGTAGGTTCAGAGTTCTCCTTTATTTTGCCGTCTCACGAATAGCGCTATTTGTAATAGCGCTTATAAATTTGGTCGTATAATCCACTGTTCTTGATTTGCTGGAGCCAACTATTTAGGCTATCCAGTAGGACAGGGGAGTCTTTACGGACCGCCCACGATTGCAATTGGGTAAAACTGACATCCGTTAGGATATCGACTTCCGGCAGGTTTTTCTGGGTCATGCGAGCGATTTGTTGGTCGCATACGGCATAATCGATATCGCTTTTGGCTACCATGATCATAAGCTGCTCGGTAGAATATAACTCATCTTCCACCACGTAGATCGTATCGCCTATCTCGTGTCCCAGATTTTGCAGACGCAATAAGGCCGGGGAATCTTTCGGTATGTATAAAGTCTTTTGGGCTAAATCCAATTGGTTACGGATAGGGGCTTGTCCGTTGTTCGCCTCTGCCGTACGTTGTACCAAGACTTGCTTGTTGAGAACGATCGGTTCGGTGAACAGGTAGTTTTCCCGCATCTCGGAGGTGATGGGTATGTTTCTTGCGATTACGTCGCATTTGTTGTCCGATAATTCCTCGAAACTTTTCGCTAAACTCATTTCCAAATGCGTCTGAACCTCCAATCCGGATAATTTAGCGATCGCTTGGCTAAGCTCGTATTGAAAACCTTGCACTGTATCGCCTGATACGAAATACCCGGATTGATTGTATTCGGTTATCATCCGGAGAATTCCTTCTTCCTTGATTTCCGGATAATCACGAGGTCCGATCTCTTGGGGACGTTGGTTAAGTCTCCAAAGCTGTACCATTGTCACTACAGCGACAATCAGTAGAAAAGCGTATAGGATAAGCAACTTCTTAGATCTCATGGCAATCGATTAATTATTGAAAGTCACGGAGATACCCATTTTCAAGACCATCGGGTCCAACGGATAATGCGCAAGAGAGAAGTAATTCGGGTCAACGAACTTAGAGCCTAGATTGTATGCCATGATGAAGAAGCGAGCTTGCTTCAAATGGAAATTCGCATAAGCGTTGATTAACGGATAATTGCCAACCTTCACCTTCGTATCGCCTTCCTGTACTTGGAATTGCTGGGTAGCCGGCTCGTAATAAGGAGCGTAATAAGCGGTGTTGTAGTATACGTTCGCACCAATCTGTACGGTTAATACTTTCGCCAACTTAAACGCTAGATATATATTCGAGTATGCGCTGATATCCGGCAACGGAAGTTGAGACTTCTCGCTAGAAAGCTGGTAGGCTACCTCATTTTCCCATCCGAACGCACGGTACATGATATCTTGCTTGATACGGGCTGAGACAACTTGGATGTTCTTACTGCTTTGCTCCGGCAAACCTTTGCCGTTGAAGAATACATAATTCTGGATACTTTCCACTCCTCCGGATAACTGGGTACGGGTGGATTCCAAGTTGATTTTCGCTCCGGCGTAAATCCTTTGCACATTTTTCAATGATAGATCCCACCAATAGTAACGCCCATGATGGTGACGTTGGTAAAACGCCGGGGTGATATTCTTGATATATCCTTCCGCCTTGATGGTAGCGTCTTTCTTGAAAAGCTTGAATTTGGTCTGTAAGTCTCCGCTCACTCGAACCTCTCCGGCGTCACTTCCCGCAAGTCCTAATTCTCCACGGACATTGTAGGTAAGAAGGCTACCACGGCGTTTGGATAATTCGCCTCCGATGTAGGTCGTAAACTCATCATATACCTCGGAAGTAGGGAAATTTAATGTACTCGGCTCAGAGCTTCCACGACCATCCGGACCGTAATCCAGTCCGGGAACTTGGGATGCCAATCTAAACCGGCGTTTCTCGAAAGTAACGAAGGCGGTCAGCCCAAACTTAGCCCAATCTTGGAAACCTTCCCGCAAGGCCAACGCAAAAGTATTCTTTAAATTCCAGGAGGAAGTCTGGTCATTCAAAGATGCGTCCATACCATAAAGATGAGTGTAGCAGGTATCGATCCCGGCATCATTAGAGATAAAGCGTCTGCGGTTATCTTCGTAATCGATGGTATGGATGATACTGGAAACCGGAATGAATACCTCTTTTATGTTCCCTTCCTCATCGGTTTCTTCCAATTCTTTGGTAAAACCGAGATTGTATCTCTGTGTCAGGAAATATTGTTTTCCACGGACACGGTTCCATGTGTCCGTGTAACGGACAGGGTATGATTTACTATCGATATTTCTTTGATTCTCGGCCAAGTCATCGGGATTCGTGATATACTGGTCATTTGTAAGTCCACCGTTCTCGTAGTTTACGAAATTGAAATTACTTAAATAAGCGTTTAACTCGTAACGGTCGGTGATATAACTTCCGAAAAAACGATAACTTAATAATTTATTACCGTTGGAGTTATAATATCCGCGGCTATAGATATAATCCATCTCGCCACCGACATTGATCTTCTTGCCAAAGTTCATGGTCAGTACCCCTTTCAGTCGGTCCATCTTATTCTGGCTGGCTCCTCCTGTCGTATAAGTCACTTGGGTATAGGGTACTTTGGTATCATAGAAATAAGCGTTTGTCGGGGTCGTGATATAATAATCATAAGCATCGGCGAAGATGAAATCACGTTCCTCCTTACGTTCGTTAAAAATACGGGTTTGCGCCGGCGATCCCACATTCGCCAGATAACCTACGGCCAATGAGTTCGCTTCCACCAACGTACTATTCCCGAAATTTAATCGATTGGTATCCATAGGAGCGATATAACGTTCTCCCAAAAGAGGCGTGAGCCGATAACCGATGATTCGTTTTGATTTCAGCGCTGCGCTATCTGTTTGCAGCAAGCTATCCGGTATTTCCTTGTTTGAGGATGATAAATTAGATAACGAGAATCCACCTCGTCCTCCCCGGCTCCCGGAACGTCCTTGCGCATGCGCGGAAGCCGCCGTTCCTATCAGAAAAAGTAATATGTATAGATAATACTTCATGGGTTGCAAAGATATAACAAAAAATAATGTGCCAATTATAAAATATGCCAATATGCCAATCAGAAAACTTAATTGGCATATCGGCACATCAATGAATGAGCTTCTTATATTTTCTGTATAATCTCCATTCCTTTCTTAATGGCAGCCTCGTTCATCGGCAACAAATGATGGTGACGCTCGGGCAAGGATTTCTTCAATCCTAGCATGACGTTCTCCAATTGAACCATCGGGACGATATTAAGCAACCCGCCTAAGATCAACATATTGAATGCCTTCTCGTTCTTCATCTCGGTAGCGGCGTCCATGGCATCTACCCGATATACGTTAATATCCGTACGTTTCGCCGGCGTATGGATGCCATAACCATCGTAAATCAAGATACCGCCCGGTTTCACCTTGCTCTCGAACTTATCCATGGAAGGTTGGTTCAAGATAATAGCGATATCATATTCATTCAATACGGGTGAGCTGATACGCTCGTCGCTCAAGATAACGGTTACGTTGGCCGTACCGCCACGTTGCTCAGGTCCGTATGAAGGCATCCAGCTAACCTCCTTGCCTTCCATCAAACCGGAATAGGCCAAGATCTTACCCATAGACAATACACCTTGTCCACCGAAGCCTGCTATAATTATTTCTTGTTTCATTGTCGTTTACCGTATTACTTATTCAACATTCTTTAAGTCGCCCAGCGGGTAGAAGGGGAACATGTTCGCTTCCATCCATTTATTGGCTTTTTCCGGAGTCATCTTCCAGCCGGATGAGCAAGTGGAGACGAACTCTACCACAGAAGTACCCTTACCGGCCATAGCGTTCTCGAAAGCCTTACGAAGCATCTTCTTCGCTTTCCGTACGGCTGCGGCCGTCTGTACGCTTTGGCGTGTTACCAAGCAAGTTCCTTCCAATTGGGCTAATAAATCACCGATCTTCAGCGGGTAACCGTTCAAGGCGATGTTACGTCCGTAAGGACAGGTAGCTGTGGGCATACCTTCCAATGTAGTCGGAGCCATCTGTCCGCCGGTCATACCATAGATCGCGTTATTTACGAATACGATCACGATATTCTCGCCACGGTTGGCTGCATGAATCGTCTCGGCCGTACCGATAGCCGCCAAGTCACCATCTCCTTGATACGTGAATACCATCTTCTCCGGATTCAAGCGTTTAACGGCGGAAGCGATGGCTGGCGCACGTCCGTGGGCTGCCTCGATCCAATCGATATCCAAGTAGTTATATGCGAATACGGCACATCCCACGGGGGAGATACCGATTGTCTTATCTTCCAGACCCATATCGGCTATAACCTCGGCGATTAGCTTATGTATCACACCGTGGCTGCAACCGGGGCAGTAGTGCATGGGATTTTCATTCATCAATCTGGGCTTTTCATACACCAGATTTTCCGGTTTAATTATATCGTTGAGTTCCATAATCTTTAATTATTAATGTATATATCTTAGGACATATTGCACCAGCCGCAATACGATCGCCGCTCCACCGCAATACAAGAATACGGTCTTATCGCTAACAGCGAAGTAACATACCACGGCAGCTATGGCCAGTAGCATAAAGACCAGCGTCAATATCTCGTCAGCTTTACTTCCTCGTGTCATACGGATCAGAATAATTTTTCCTTCAGCGCGTTCAATACCTCATCCGGGGTGAATACGATTCCACCCAATCGGCCAAAGTGCTCTACCTTCACCTTACCATTTACGGCTAGGCGAACGTCCTCTACCATCTGTCCGGCGTTCAACTCAACCGATAACATACCTTTTACCTTATCCGCATAAGCGGCGATCACTTTTGTCGGGAACGGCCATAACGTGATCGGGCGTAACAAGCCAAGCTTGATACCTTCCGCACGGGCGATCTCAACTACCTTCTGGCAAATACGGGCGGAAGAACCGAACGCGATCAATAGATAATCAGCGTCCTCACATTGGAACTCCTCGTAACGAACCTCGTTTTCCTCGATCTTGCGATATTTCGCTTGGAAACGGATATTGTTCTCTTCCATCTTCGCCGGGTCTAGCTCCAAGGAAGTGATGACGTTACCTTTGCGTCCGCCCTTCTTTCCTTGTACGGCCCAAGGACATTGAGCGATAATCTCTTCCTCGGTACGGCGGGGTTGATAGGGAGGCAATACCACCTTCTCCATCATCTGTCCGATGATACCGTCTGCCAAGATAATAGCGGGGTTATTGTATTTGAAAGCCAGATCAAAACCAAGACCGACGAAATCAGCCATCTCCTGTACGGAAGATGGAGCCAAGGTTATCAAGCGATAATCGCCATGACCACCGCCTTTCACGGTCTGGAAATAATCAGCCTGACTTGGCTGGATCGTTCCTAATCCGGGACCGCCACGCATAACGTTCACGATCAGACAAGGAAGCTCCGCTCCTGCGATATAAGAAATACCTTCTTGTTTCAAGCTCACGCCCGGACTGGAAGAAGAGGTCATCACTTTCTTTCCGGAGCCGGCTCCGCCGTATACCATATTAATAGCGGCTACCTCGCTCTCCGCTTGTAAGACTACCATGCCGGTCTTTTCCCACGGCATCTCTGCCATAAGGGTTTCCAATATCTCCGACTGCGGAGTGATCGGATAGCCGAAGTAACCGTCCACGCCATAGCGGATAGCCGCATGGGCGAT
>ERZ780190.1760-NODE-1760-length-18437-cov-3.762920_pt1 | contig 18437 bp, 13 predicted proteins | sample MGYA00510980_ERZ780190 | MGnify/ENA primary metagenome ERZ780190 (study PRJEB29588, sample SAMEA1972188) | human gut metagenome | biome: human gut; feature: human-associated habitat; material: faeces | place: Denmark | collected 2008/2010 ... | reverse complement strand
GAGGGTATTCATGCCATGCAGGCGGCGGGTTTGCACTTTGGGCCGGTTTCGGGTCGTCAGCCGTCCGCGATGGGCTGGATGTTCCGCAATCGCTCCGAGTGCTTCTCGACCGGTGCGTTTTGCAACGGCCAGGTGATGTTTGTCGATGGCGAAGTAGTCGCTTCGCGCGCAATCGATAACGATGTCCTTATGCGCTTAGCCGATTATTTTGAACAGGAGACCGACGATACGTATTTGAAGGTCTACCGTTTGGGTGATGACTTTTGGAATAACGATGCCTATTGCGTGACAAGCGATCCCGAGCGTGTGCGTCGCGCCATGAAGTCAGGCGGCAACGCGTGGCTCAAGGGCGAAGAGGCTCCCTGTCGTCCTGTCGTTGACGATGCCCCGGTATACAAGGCGAATATCTGGAGTGCCCGTTCGCGCGAGGAGCTCGCCGAGCTGCGCGAGCGTGTTGCCGCTGAGGTGCCGGAGCTCTCGCTCGTGTTTCCCAACAACCGAGTGCGCCTGTTCGACATCCTTCCGGCTGGTTGGGACAAGGGCTGCGCTGCGCTGGAGCTGGCGCGCGCTTTGGACCTGACGCCCGACGAGGTGGCCGTATTCGGTGATTCCGATAACGACCTGCCCATGATCGATGCCGTTCCCAACTCCGTTGCAGTCGCCAATGCCAACGAGGCCGTCACGGCTGCCGCGCGCTGGCATATCGGCGCTGCGGCAGACGATGCGGTCGCCGGGGTTCTGCATCAGATTGCCGCCTGCGCCGCGACGGGGGAGATGCCGCCGTTTATGCGCCAGATGGATGCGACGGGTTTCGACGTCACGAACGTCTAGGGAGAAAGCCATGAAGCTTCAGCAGCTCAGGTATGTCGTCAAAGTTGCCGAATGCGGCAGCATCACCGAGGCCTCGCGCCGGCTCTTTGTGTCGCAGCCTTCGATTACCGCATCGATCCGCGATCTCGAAAACGAGATGGGTGTGCATATCTTTGAGCGCACCAACAAGGGCGTTATTGTGTCCGAGGAGGGTGAGACCTTCTTGGGCTACGCGCGCCAAGTGCTCGACCAGGCCGATCTGCTCGAGGACAAATATAAAGGCGCGTCCGAGCAGGTGCCGCACTTTAGTGTGAGCTGCCAGCACTACTCCTTTGCCGTCAACGCGTTTGTCGACGTGATTCGCGAGTTCGATGCCGCGCGCTACGACTTTACCCTGCGCGAGGAGCAGACCCACGAGATTATCGAAGATGTCGCGCATATGAAAAGCGAACTCGGCATCCTGTACCTGTCCGAGCACAATCGCGAGGTCATCGAGCGCATGCTGGCGGCCAACGAGCTCGTGTTCGAAGGACTCTTCTGCGCCACACCGCACGTTTTTGTGTGTGCAGACCATCCGCTGGCGGGCCGCTCCAGCGTGACGCTCGAGGACCTGGAGGACTATCCCTTCCTGTCCTACGAGCAGGGCAGCTACAACTCGTTTTACTATTCCGAGGAACTGACCTCGACGTTTGAGCGCCGCAAGAATATCCGCGTGCGCGACCGTGCGACGTTGTTCAACCTGGCCATGGGCCTCAACGGCTACACGGTATGCTCGGGCGTGATCAGCCACGAGCTCAACGGCCCCGGCATTATCTCGATTCCGCTCGACGTGGACGAGTACATGGAGATTGGCATCATCACGCGCAAGAACACGACGCTCACGCGCTACGGTCGGGCCTATATCGACGCGATTCGTCAGCATATCTAGGCTGCTGTGCTCCGCACGGTTCAAGTCTCTTTATGACAGTCCAGACTGATATAGGAAGCATCTATATCAAACTGTTATAAACGTATATTTTACGATGGTCATATGAGCGCTCATACTCTGTCCCAGTAAAGCAACCAATGCAAAGGGAGATATCTATGAGCACTTCGATTCAACCGAACGCGCCGTTTCGCGCCGATATTGTCGGCAGCTTTCTTCGTCCGCAGGCTGTAAAGGACGCCCGTGCCGCCTATGTCGCGGGTAAACTCGACGCTTCCGGCCTTAAGGCCGTCGAGGACGATGCCATTCGCGATTTGGTGGCAAAGCAGAAGGCCGCCGGCCTGCAGGTCATCACCGATGGTGAGTTTCGCCGCAGCTACTGGCACCTCGATTTTATGTGGGGCCTTAACGGCATTGAACGCCGTGCCTCGCGTACGGGTTATATGTTCCACGACGAGGAGACCACAGCCGACACCGCCGTGGTAACCGGCCCCATTAGCGGCGAGAACCATCCGTTCGTCGAGCACTTTAAATTTGTCAAGGCGCTCGAGGGGGAGGGCCAGGTCGCGCGGCAAACCATTCCGGCGCCGATCCAGACGTTCTCCGAAGTCACGCTCGACCGCTGCGACGGCCAGCAGGAGAGCCTGCGCGCTGTCTATAAGACCGATGAGGAACTTGCCGATGCCATCGCAGCCGCTTATCGCACGGTGATCGCCGACCTGTACGCAGCAGGCTGCCGCAACATCCAGTTTGATGACTGCACCTGGGGCATCTACTGCGACACCGATTTTGTCGCCAAAACCGGCATGAGCCCGGTCGACCTGCAAAAGGTAAGCGAACTGGGCGTGGCGCTCAACAATGCCGCCATCGCGGACAAGCCCGACGATCTGGTCATCAACACGCATGTGTGCCGCGGCAACTACCACTCCACCTATGCCTTCGAGGGCGGCTATGACCCCATCGCGCCGTACCTGTTCGCAAACGAGGATGTCGATGCATTTTACCTGGAGTTCGATACGCCGCGCGCCGGCGGTTTTGAGCCGCTCAAGTACGTTGCCCCGGGCAAGAAGGTCGTGCTGGGCTTGGTAACCACCAAGGCGGCAGAGCTCGAGAACGAGGATGTTATCGTCGAGCGCATCCGTGAAGCCGCAAAGTACGTGCCGCTCGAGAACCTGTATCTGTCGCCTCAGTGCGGCTTTGCCAGCTGCGAGATTGGCAACAAGCTGACCGAGGATGAGCAATGGGCAAAGATCGCGCTGGTCAAGCGCATTGCCGAGCGCGTTTGGAAGTAGCGCTACCGTTTGCGGGTGACGGTGTGTGCGAGCTGGCTCGTATCACGTACAATGGTTCGGATCGTATCGTTCGGGCAGGTTATCCGATATGCCTGATCGCCCTTCCATCATGAAAGGACTTCCATGTCCCAATCCTCGACGCCCGCCGTCACCGATGCCATCTACGACGCATCGTCGCTCGGCCGCCCGCGCATGTTCCTGCTCGGCCTACAGCACCTGTTTGCCATGTTTGGCGCCACCGTGCTGGTGCCCGTGCTCACCGGCCTCTCGGTATCGGCAACGCTTTTGTTTGCCGGCTTGGGCACGCTGCTGTTCCACTTCCTGTCGCGCGGTAAGGTGCCGGCATTTTTGGGCTCATCGTTTGCCTTTATTGCCGGTTATGCCGCAATCGCGCCCAACGGCGAGACCGAGCTTTTGCCCTACGCCTGCCTGGGCGTAGCTTGTGCCGGTCTGCTCTATCCGGTGCTGGCGGCGCTCTTCCGCGCGTTTGGCGCCAAGCGTGTCATGCGTTTCTTTCCGCCGGTGGTGACTGGCCCCATCGTCATTTCCATCGGCTTGATCCTGGCAAGTTCCGCTATTGCTAACTGCCAGACCAACTGGCTTGTGGCTGTCATTGGCGTTGCCGTTATCGTCATCTGCAACATCTGGGGCCGTGGCATGGTCAAGATCGTGCCGATTTTGCTGGGCGTTGTGGTGAGCTATGCCGTTGCGGCTGCGCTCGGCGAGGTTGATTTCTCGGGCGTTGCCGCCGCTCCGTGGGTCGGTCTGCCCATCGTGTGGGACAACACCGTGTTTGCACTCTTTGGGCCGCAGTTCGATAGCGGTCTTGCCACGACGGCCATCATCACCATCATGCCGCTGGCCTTCGCGACCATGATCGAGCATATCGGCGATATCTCTGCTATCGGTTCGACTTGCGAGCGCAACTACATTGCCGATCCCGGTCTGCATCGCACGCTGCTCGGCGACGGCCTTGCCACGATTCTGGCTTCGCTCTTTGGCGCTCCGGCCAACACTACGTATGGTGAGAACACCGGTGTGCTCGCCCTGACGCGCGTGTTCGACCCGCGCGTAATTCGAATTGCCGCGTGTTGCGCCACCGTGCTTTCGTTCTGCCCCAAGTTCGCGGCTGTCATTGCGGCCATGCCGGCGTGTGTGATCGGCGGTGTGTCGCTCGTGCTCTACGGCATGATCAGTGCTGTGGGCGTCCGCAACCTCATCGAGAACCAGGTCGATTTCCAGAACAACCGCAACGTGCTGGTTGCCGCGCTGGTGCTCGTGCTTTCGCTCGGCATCGCGTACAGCACCGCCGGCGCCATCGTGTTGGAGCTGGGCGGCGTGACCATTTCGCTGTCCGGCATTGCCGTGGGCTCACTGGTGGGCATTGTGCTCAACGCCATCCTGCCGGGTAACGACTTTGAGTTTGATGTCTCCGAGCTTGAGGAGGCTGCTGAGTAGCAGCTGCGTTCAGCTAAAACAAGATATGGTGCCCATGCGTATATGCGTGTGGGTACCATTTTTAATGTGTCAGTATCCAGTGGATGCCGCGGGCCATGCGTAAGTCGGTTTGGGCAAAGTGATTGCCGGGGTTGAGCTCCAGCGTTGTTGGAATGCCGCGCTCGACGAGCAACGTTTCCATCGCGCGTGTGTCGTCGAGTACATGCCGCATCATGCGGTTGGGCGTCTTGGTTTCCTTTTTGCCGAGTGACAGGTAGACGGCTTGCGGGCTGCCGGCAAAAGGGGCCGTGCTGGCACGGTCGACAAAGTCGGGAAACCATAGCGACCCCGATGCGCTCGCGGCGCGGTCAAAGGCGTCGGTTTGCCAGAGGGACCAGAGTGCGAAGAGGCCCGCGAGCGAGTAACCGGCAATGCCGCGCCGGGTGGGCGGCTGAGGAAGCGACGACTCGACCTGGGGGATTATCTGATTCAGCAGCTCATCAAGAAAATCGGCAGCTTGGCCGCCGAAAGGCTCGGCATCGCGTACGGTCCCGTCGCATGCCCAGGGGCTCAGCTCGCGATTCCAATCGAGCCCGCCAATGGTGACGAGGGCGAATGGCGGACAGTCGAGCTCTCGGCAACACTTATAAACCTCGCTGCCGTCGCCCACGACCACAGGAAGGTAGATGACAGGCGCGCTTTCCGTATGATTCGAATAAACGGTTATCTGCTTTTGATGCGCTTCCATGACGGGCTTCTCTCAGTGTTGTGATATCGGCAGCCCCAATTGTCGCACGCCAGCGTATGCCGGTTGGGCTAGACCAAAGACAATCTCGTGCATCCCCTGCGGACGCATATGGAAAACGCCACCGCCGTAGGGGAGCTCGGCGGTGGCGTTGTTAAACGGTGCTGGGGCTCGGGGCCTTCGCGGGAGCTGCCATGTGCGCAGAGGCGTCTAAGAACGCTTACGGCTCGCCATGGTGCCTGCGGCGATAGCGGCTGTTCCCGCAAGGACGGTTGCCACGATGGCCGCACCCGAGGGGTCGCCGGTTGCCGCGAGCACGCCGGTAGTCTTGGCTTTCGTGGTTGAAGCCGCAACGGCCTTGGTCGGCTTTGAGCCCTCAGGCTTGGGGTTCTGCTTGGACTCCGCGGGCTTGCTTTCTGCGGGCTTGGTCTCGTCGGGCTTGGGGTCTTCCGGCTTGGCTACCTCGGGAGGTGCGATGGTCGTACTTTTGGCGACTGCTTTGATATAGAGGGAGTCGACCGTGGCGTCGCCCGTGCCGATGGCTTGGCCTGCCTCGTAGATGCCGTCACGGAGCTTGCGATAGTCAATGACCTTGCCGCCTTCGGGCGTCTGGATGGCGGCGTTCTCAATCTTGATGGTGCCGATTGTCTTGCCGTCAGCGCTCATGGCACGGGCAAAGATTGCCGCTGTATCTCCTTCGGCCGTTACCTTGCTGCGGATGATCGAGATGACTGCGGGTGTGACGCCCTCGCTGGTCTGGGCGATGATGCCGATGTTCTCGCCTTGGGGTTCGCGCCTCGTCTCGCCATCTTGGTTTTCGCTGTAGGGGATGGGGCCGTCGCCGTTCTCGACATAGCGGGCTATGGCCTTGACAACGGAGTCGCTGATGTAGATGTGGCCGCCCTTCTCGTTGGGTCGATCGTTTCTGGTGGAGAATGCAGCCGAAACCTCGCCTTCCGCAAACGCGTCCACGGTGGAGCCGTTCTTGACGACGATGTCGTCCTGGTAGGTGAAGAGGGCGTTGGCGCCACCGTATCTGCCTTTACTTGCACGGACCGTCACGTTTGCATGGTCGAGGGTGATGCCCTTGTGGGCATAGACGCCATATTCAACACCGTTTACGTTGAGGGAGGCGTTTGTGGCTGCGAGGCTGCCCTTGGCCTCGACGGCAGCATCTTTCTCGGAGCTTGCCTCGACCGTCCCGCCACCCTTGATGGTGAGGTTCTTGTCGGCTCCAATACCCTTGTCCTTGGTAGCCCTGGCGGTGACGGCTCCGCTGTCGTCAATCGTGATATTGCCGTTTGCCCTGATGCCATCCGATGCACCCGTGGCGTTGACGTTGCCCGAACCTTTGATAGCGAGATCACCTCCGGCATTGATGGCATCAAACCCAGTGCTCGTGGCGTTGACGGATCCGGCTCCGTCGATGTTGATATTACCCGTGGAGAGGATAGCGTCCTCAGTAGATGTCACGCTGAGCGTGCCGCCCTCGTCGCCTTGGATATTGAGCTCGGCATTCTCGTTAGTGCCATGAGAAACGTTGATGCTTTCGATCCATTCGGCAGTGACGATGTTGGTTCCCGAGTAATTCACGTTGAGCTTGCCTGCGGCCTGGATCTCGCCGCCGTTATAGTTGTTGAGCTTCAAGTCGTCGGCGCCGTCCCACGACCAGGTACCGGCCTCGTCGCTCGCCGCGGTGTTGTACTTGTTGCCGCCGACCTTGACCCATTCCGCTGCGAGCGAGACGCTCGGCATGAGCAGCGAGCTCACCGTGAGTGCGCACACGGCGCCCGCGACGATGCGGCGCGTCACGCGGCGCCAGCTGCCGTGCGCGAGTCCTATGCGACGGCGAACGTCGGGTTCGGCAACATGGGTTCCGGCGGTAGTGTCATTGCGTTTGGGGGCCGTGAACAAGGCTGCCATGGTTGCTCCCGTTCTCATAGGGCCTATACGACTAGATTCAGCGTATCTGCTGGATGTTGCCGGCGGTAGTGCCGTTTGGAGGGCAAAATGTCCAAAACTTGGGAAGCAATACATCGCGCGTCCGTGCGTTGCCTGGGCTTAAAAGAAAAGCGCGGAGCCGCTCGATGCGACTCCGCGCTTTGCTGTTTGATATTGCGAACCTTGCGCCTACGCTACAAAGAAGTAGACGAGGAAGGCGAGGGCTGCGATCCACATGAGCGGCTTGATCTTGGAGGCCTCGCCCTTAAAGAGCGCGACGATCACGTAGGCGATAAAGCCCAGGCCAATGCCGGCAGAGATGGAGTAGGTGAAGGGCACGCCGGCGACAATCATGAACGCCGGGAAACCCTGCGACACGTCGGACCAGTCGATCTCGGAGGCCTCGCTCATCATGAGGTAGCCGACGTAGACCAGAGCACCGCAGGTGGCGGCGCTGGAAACGATGGTGACGATGGGGGAGAAGAACGCGGCGAGAATGAACAGCACGCCGGTGGTGACGGAGGTGAGGCCCGTGCGGCCACCGTCGGCGGCGCCGGAAGTGGACTCGACGAAGGTGGTGATGGAGGAGACGCCCATGAAACCGCCCACAGCGGCGGCGGCGGAGTCGACGATCAGGATCTCCTTGATATTCTCGACGTTGCCGTCGTCGGTGAGGAACTCGCCCTGCTTGGCCACGGCCATCGCGGTGCCCATGGTGTCGAAGAAGTCACTCATGAGCAGCGAGAACGAGATGACGAGGAGCGTGGGGTCGGTAAGGACCTTGACGATGGCGGGCACGCCGCCGGCGTCGGCGATGGGGCCACCGATGCTCGAGAAGTCGAGCGGGGCGATGATACCGGTCGGAGCCTGGGTCACACCTAGGGGGATACCGGCGATAACGGCGACGATGATGCCGATGAGCAGCGAGCCCGGCACGTTGCGGGAGGCCAGGGCAACCGTCACGACGATGGAGATGATGCCGACGATAAAGGTGGGGGAGGTGATGTCGCCCAGACCGACGAGCGTACCGGCGCCAGCGGTGATGATGCCAGCGTCGCACAGGCCGATCATGGCGATAAACAGGCCAAGACCCACCGAGATGGCGTGACGCAGGACAACCGGGATGGCGTCCATGATGGCCTCGCGCAGGCCACAAAGCACGAGCAGCAAGATGACGACGCCCTCGAGGAAGATGACGCTCATGGCCACGTGCCAGTCACCGCCGCAGACGGTGGTGGTGATTCCGGCGATCATCGCGTTGACGCCTAAGCCCGACGCGCAGGCGAGCGGGCGGTTGGCGAAGATGCCCATGCAGATGGTCATGATGCCGGCGCCCAGGCAGGTGGCGCAGGCGAGCGCTCCCGCATCGATGCCGGCGCCCGAGAGCACCGCGGGGTTGACGGCAATGATGTAGGCCATTGCCAGGAATGTTGTCAGTCCAGCGCGAAGTTCGGTCCCGATTGTGGACTTGCGCTCGCTGACGTGAAATAGTTCGTCCATGCATACCCTTTCCTTGTTCGGCCCCGAGTTTAGGCCGATTGACACGAACTCACCCACTATAGCCCCTTTACGACGCTGTTGTTCCTCGCATGTTGATGTTCGGCGCTTTGTAACGGACGGGCGGTATTTTCCGTATGAAAATGTGTGGGTACCGTATACTTAAGCGGTTACAACGACCCCTATGGAGGAACGTATGATTAAAGAGCTCTGCCACGACGAGGCTATTCTGTCCCAGCGTTGCGAGGTCGCGACCGTCGAGGACGAGTCGGTGGCACAGGACCTGATCGATACCATCAAGTCGCTCGACGATGCCGGCTGCCTTGCCGCTAACCAGATTGGCGTCACCAAGAAGGTTTGCGTCTACCTGGACGATGCCGGCGAGCCTCACGTGCTCTACAACCCCCGTCTGGTGTTTGGCCTGGGCGCCAGCAAGATGGAGGAGAGCTGCCTGACGCACGAGGAGATCACCAAGTCCACGCGCTATATCAAGTGCAAGGTCGCTTATGACGTGATCGTCGACGGCAAGATGCGCGAGCGCAAGCAGGACTTTGTGGGCTTCGAGGCACAGATGATCCAGCATATGATTGACCACTGTCTAGGAAAGTTGGTCTAAGGGGACCAAAGCATCGCACCTTGCCGCTCAATCGTCGCTCGCGTACCTTAAGTACGCTTCGCTCCTCTTTCGTGGCAATCTGCGGCACTTTGACCCCTTAGACGACCTGCGGGGTTAACTTGGTTGAGTTTATCCAGCTTGAATAGTCCGGGCGTGACATTGTTGTCATGTCCGGGCTTTTGTGTTTAGCGCCTTTTTGTTTGGAGACAATGAAATTAGCAAGAACGTAAAGCTAGGAGGCGCTATGTGCACGAGTATTCGATTTACCGATAATTCTGGCCACATGTATCTAGGCCGCAACCTCGACTGGAGCTTTGACTACGGCCAACAGGTTCGCGTGATGCCGCGCGGGTTTCAGATTCCGTATTCGTTTATCGACGACGCGACAGCGGCACACGCGGTGATCGGTATGTGCATCGATTACAAGAACTACCCTATGTTCTTCGATTGCGGCAACGATGCGGGCCTCGCCGTGGCGGGCCTCAATTTCCCGGGTTATGCCGAGTATGCCGAGGGGCCGGTTGATGGAAAGACCAATATCGCGGCCTATGAGTTTCCCCTGTGGGTGGCAGCGACGTTCTCGACGGTCGATGAGGTCGAGGCCGCGCTGCGCGACACGGTGATTGTCGCCAAATCTGCCGGAGAGGGGCTGGGCGTGTCGCTGCTCCATTGGATTATCGGCGACAGCCAGCGCAGCATCGTGGTCGAGATGATGGCTGACGGCCTGCATGTATACGACGACCCGGTCGACACCCTTGCCAACCAGCCGACCTTCCCGTGGCACATGGAAAACCTGCGCACCTATATCACGGCCACAAGCGATTTTCCGCAGACGGCGACATGGCGTGGCGCCGAGCTCAAGCCCTATGGAGCCGGTGCCGGCATGCGCGGTATTCCGGGTGACTGCTATTCGCCGAGCCGTTTTGTAAAGGCGGCGTACCTCAATGCCAATTACCCGCAAAAGGAGAGCGAGACCGAAAACGTCGTCCGCATGTTCCGCTCGCTCGAGGGCGTGGTGATGATCGAGGGGGCGTCCAGGATGGGCGATGGCAAGTTCGAGAAGACTATCTACACCGGATGCTTTAGCGCGCGCACGGGCAATTATTACTACGCGATGTATGGGGATCCGTCGATTCGCTACGTGAGCCTGATGGATGCCGAGGGCGCGAGCCCCGATAGGCTCGTGGTTCCCGAGCCGCGTCGTTCGTAGCCGTTAGCTTTACTGCAATGCAAAGCGGCCCTGCGTCTCTCGTGAGGTGCAGGGCCGCTGTCGTTGATTTATGACGTCGCTAGAAGTTGGCGTCGTTGAGTTGTTCGCTCTCGAGGCCGTCGAGCAGTTGCTGTTCGGGCGTATCGGCGACGCTCTCGAGCAGCTCGGTGGGATCGACGTTCATATTCCTACCGGCTTCGTTGCCGTTGACCAAGTCGTCCGAGAAGATGTCGACTTCCATTTCCTCGGCTTCCTCGATTTGAACTTCAAGTGGCACCTGGGTGCGAACGAGTTTGACTGCCGGACGCATGCGGGCAAACAGCGGCACGTACTCGATGATGATGGCCGAGTTCTCGAGACCGTACCAACGTGCCGGGCTTCCGCAGGCGCGGCGGACGGCGTACTTGATGGCCATGACGCGATGGTCGTTGCGGTTGATGTCCGTTTCGGGGGCAAGCATCTTGCGCAGCATGCAAAAACGGAAGTCGCCCACGTTGCCGCGTGTCTCGTAGATGGAGTAGGTGTGATGCTGCGGCGGCAACTCACCCGATGCCATCAGGTCGCCAACGATCTGGCGCAGGTAGGCGTTGATGCGCTGATTGACCTTAAAGCCCAGGTCCAAGCGTACGCGGAACAGGAAGTCTGTGCCAAAGGTCTCAACGGAATACTCGTGCGTATAGGGCTCGTCGGTAACGTGTACGTTGATGAACCAATATGCCTTGGCGCGCTTGGGGTGCTTGTCCAGGATGGAATAGAGCACGTCGCGGTCGAGCGTGAGCGGGTCGGGGCTGTTGGTGAGGAACACCAGATTGTCGGCGAGTACGGGGTAGGTCTCGTCGTTGCGCAGGCGGTTGAGCTGGTCAATGTACTTGGAGACGGGCAGCAGAATCGTCTGCGTGCGCTCGATGGCGGTACCGCGACGCCACACATACATAAGGCCGAACAGCAGTGCGGCCAGGAAGATCATGACGTAGCCGCCGTCAAAGAACATGGTGAGGCACGAGGCGAAGAAGCATAGCTCAATGGCACCAAAGAGCAGGGCGAAGACGCAGGCACCCAGCTTGTGCTTGAGGATGCCGGCAATGTAGCTCGTCAAAAGCGTCGTGGTCATGAGCATGGTCACGGTAATCGCGAGGCCGTAGGCGCTCTCCATGCGCTCGGAGTTTTGGAACAGCAGCACGATGAAGATGCAGCCGACCCACATGATGTTGTTGACGAGCGGAATATAGAGCTGGCCCTTGGTGTCGCTGGGGTAGTGGATGCGCAGATGCGGCATAAGGTTGAGGCGCGTTGCCTCGGATACCAGCGAGAAAGAGCCGGTGATGAGCGCCTGCGAGGCGATGATGGCCGCTACGGCCGAAAGCACGATGGCAAAGGGGCGCAGGGGCTCGGGAAGCATCATATAGAACGGGTTGACGATATCCATCGCGAGCATCTGGGGGTTGGAGTTATTGGCGAGCAGCCAAGCGCCCTGACCCAGATAGTTGAGGATAAGGGCCGCCTTTACGAACGGCCAGGATGCGTAAATGTTAGCTTTGCCCACGTGACCCATGTCCGAATAGAGCGCCTCGGCGCCGGTCGTCGACAGAAAGACAAAGCCGAGCACCATGATGCCCGAGTGGTTGATGGGCGAGAACAGGAACATGATGCCGCGGATGGGGTTGAGCGCGCGCAAGATGGACAGGTTGCCGAGCATGTTGAACAGGCCGGCGCCTGCCAGGAACAGGAACCACAGTGTCATGAGCGGGCCGAACAGCTTGCCGATCGACGAGGTACCGGCGCGCTGCATGGCAAATAGGCCGCAGATAATGATGATTGTGATGATGATGACGTTGGTCTGGCCGTCGCCCAGCAGCGCATGGCCCCATTCGATGGTGCGCAGACCCTCGATGGCTGTGGTGACCGTGACGGCGGGGGTGAGGATGCCGTCGGCAAGCAGTGCCGCACCGCCGATCATGGCGGGCAGAATCAGCCATGGTGCCACCTTGCGTACGAGGCTGAACAGGGCGAAGATGCCGCCTTCGTTGTGGTTGTCGGCCTTCATGGCGATTACCACGTACTTGACCGTGGTCACGAGCGTCATGGTCCAGATGACGAGCGAAAGCGCGCCCAGGATCATGTCCTCGCTGACGGTACCGATGCCGCCGTTGTTGGCGACGATTGATTTCATGGTGTACATGGGGCTCGTGCCGATGTCACCATAGACGACGCCGAGCGTTACGAGCAACATGCCAGCGGAGAGGGGGATGGCGCCATGCCCGCCCTGACTATGCTGGTCTTGGAGGCTTGCCTCCAGCTTGTTGTGTGCCACGTGGACTCCCTTAGACATCCGGTCTCTGCCAAGAGCAGTAGACCTTTATGCCATCTTTATACATATAAGAGCAGTTTGGCACATCGGGGTGTTTTAGACAATAATCCCCATCTGGGGATTATTCATATACGCAGGTAGCATTTCAGAGCAGGGCTATTAAGCACGCGCTGTCTGGGCGATGCCAGCCTTGGCGCTTGCACGTTTGCCGGCGAGTTCGCAAAAAATCGCGCCGCCGATGATAAGCGCGGCGCCCATCAGGCGGACCGGTGTTATGGCTTCGCCCAAAAGGACGGCCGAGAACACGACCGCCGAAAGCGGCTCGAGGTAGCCGACGACGGCGACGGTCTGCACGGGCAGTTTGGCGACGGCGCTAAAGTAGAGCAGGCAACCGATGCCGGTGTTGACAATGCCGAGCATGGCAACGGCGCGCCAATCAATACTGGCGGCGACGCCGGCGGACAGGAACGAGGGAGCGCCCTGCGTGATGAGCGTGAGGACCAGCGCGGTCACAAAGGCGGCGCTCACCTGGAGCGTGGAGTTCTCGAGGTCTTCGATGTGTGGCGCATCCTTGCTAGCGATGACCATCAGCGCATAGCAAAATGCCGAGGCGATACCGCAGGCGATACCCGCAATGGGCATATTGCCGCCTAGACCTTGTGCTGCAATGAGAAAAGCACCGCAAGCAACGGCGATAAAGCCGGCGATTTTGCCGCCGGTCAGCTTTTCGCCAAAGATGAGCGGGGAGAGCGCCATGACAATGATGGGGCCGCAGTAGTACAGCAGCGAGGATACGCCGACGCCGATCGTCTGATAGGCGCGGAACAGGAAAATCCAGCTGGCGCCCAGTGCGGCTCCCGAGAGAAGGAGTGCTGCGGCTTCGCGGGGACGAGATGGTGCCTGCAGGTTATGGCGCCTGGTTATGAAGAGGATGGCGGCAAGGGTAAGGGCGCCCAAAAACGTGCGTAGTAGCACGATATCGGAGCTCGGCAGCGCGATGGCAGCGGCGATGATGCCGTTGGAGCCAAACAATAGCAATGCTGCTAAGTACGTAAACAGTCCGTTGTTCATGCGCTTCCATCCCCTCTATATCCGAGCATGTTCACTATGGGTGAACTGGCTTTAGAAGAAAAGCGAATATAATGCATGGATAACATGACAAAAGCTCATGCAAAGGTGGAGGGGTGCCGTGGAAACGAATATTCAAAAGATGCAGGTGCTGCTCGAGACCGTGCGCGCCGGCAGTTTTACGCGCGCCGCCGAGCGCCTGAGCTATTCGCAGTCGGGCGTGAGCCGTATGGTGGCCGATCTCGAGGCCGACTGGGGCTTTAAGGTGCTCGACCGCAGTCGCGAGGGCGTAGTACTTTCTGCCGACGGGCGGCAGGTCATGCCGGCGGTCGAGGCGCTCTGCGAGGAATTCACTCGCTTGCAGCGACGCGTGGATGAGATGCGTGGGCTCATGCGCGGCAAAATCTGCATCGGTACGTTTTCGAGCGTGGCGACCCACGTGCTGCCGCCGGTGATTGCGCGCTTTCGCGCCGATCACCCGGACGTCGATTACGAGTTGCTGATGGGCGATTACTCAGAGATTGAACAATGGGTGGCTGAGGGTCGTTGCGACCTGGGCTTTATCCCGCGTGAGCCACGAGAAAACGGCATGGCATCGCGACCGTTGGTGCAAGACGAGCTGATGGCCGTGGTGCCAGCGGACTCCTCGCTTGCCACCGCGGAGGTCGTTTCCCTTGCCGATTTGGCCAACGAGCAGTTTATCCTGCTGGAACGCGGTAGCGACGACGAGATTACGCCGCTGTTTCGCCGCGCGGGCCTGGCGGTGCGCTCTAAGCTGTCGACCTGGGATGACTATGCGATTATGGCCATGGTCGAGGACGGCCTGGGCGTGAGCATTCTTCCCGCGCTCATCTTGCGCCGCTGCCAGTTCGATGTTGCCGTGCGCCCACTCGAGGGGCATCCCCATCGGCAGATCAACGCCATATATCGAACGGCCGATGTTTCGCTTGCTGCCGCCCGTTTCCTCGAATACCTCTAAACGTGTGCGTGTCATTGTCCGCTTTGGGCAAATCTCAGAGTCCGGCGCATTTTCTTATGAAATTGAACTTCCCGATAATGCGCCGCGCTATACTGCTGCCTAAATTGAACCCAGGTTCAATTCGTGTTCTATAAATTGAACTTTGCCAGCAAGGAGGTTCTAGTGGCCCAAGAGACGTTTAGCGATCGCCTGCGACAGACTATGTCCAATCGCGACGTTCGCCAGTCGGACGTAATCCGCGCATCGGAGATGCTCGGCAAAAAACTCGGCAAGAGTCAGATGAGCCAATATGTGAGCGGCAAGACGATTCCGCGGCGCGATGTGGCTGAGCTGCTCGCCCGTATTTTGGAGGTCGATGTTACCTGGCTGCTCGCCGGCGACGCCGATCAAGGCGAGGCATCATCACCCCGCAACGATTCCAAGCCCGAACCCCATCCCTCAGCTCAAATTGCAAGGAGCACCACCATGCGTACTTTTTCTAAATCCACCAAACTCGACAACGTCCTGTATGACGTGCGCGGTCCCGTCGTCGACGAGGCCGCCCGTATGGAGGACGAGGGCGAGCGCATCCTCAAGCTCAATATCGGCAACCCGGCGCCCTTCGGTTTCCGCACGCCCGACGAGGTCATCAAGGACATGCGCCAGCAGCTGCCCGACTGCGAAGGCTATTCCAACTCGCGTGGCCTGTTCTCCGCGCGCAAGGCAATCATGCAGTATTCGCAGATCAAGGGCCTGCCCAACGTTCAGATGGAGCATATCTACACGGGCAACGGCGTGTCCGAGCTCATTCAGCTTTCGATGAACGCGCTGCTCGACAATGGCGACGAGATTCTGATTCCCAGCCCTGACTATCCGCTCTGGACGGCGTGCGCAACCCTTGCCGGCGGTCATCCCGTACATTATCTGTGTGATGAGCAGGCGGATTGGTATCCCGACTTGGAGGATATGGAGTCCAAGATTACGAGTGCGACCAAAGCCCTCGTCATCATCAACCCCAACAACCCCACGGGTTCTGTCTATCCGCGCGAGGTGCTCGAGGGCATCGTCGAGGTTGCGCGCAGGCACCAGCTCATGATTTTTGCAGACGAGATTTACGACCGCCTGTGCATGGACGGCTATGAGCACGTCTCGATTGCCTCGCTCGCTCCCGATCTGCCCTGTGTCACCTTTAGCGGCCTTTCCAAGTCGCACATGATTGCGGGCTATCGTATTGGCTGGATGGTGCTTTCGGGCAACCAGCGCTGCATGAGCGACTTCATCATGGGCGTCAACATGCTCTCGAACATGCGCCTGTGCTCCAACGTGCCGGCTCAGTCGATCGTTCAGACGGCACTCGGTGGTCATCAGTCCGTTAACGACTACATCCGTCCCGGCGGCCGTGTCTACGAGCAGCGCAACTTTGTGTATGAGGCGCTCAACAAGATTGACGGCATCTCGGTGGTTAAGCCGCGTGCGGCGTTCTACATCTTCCCCAAGATGGATGTGAAGAAGTTCAACATCACCGATGACGAGCAGTTCGCCCTTGACCTGCTGCACGAGAAGAAGATCCTGATCACGCGCGGCGGCGGCTTCAACTGGGCTGAGCCCGACCACTTCCGCATCGTGTACCTGCCGCGCATGGAAGTACTCAAAGAGTCCCTCGAAGACCTCGCCGACTTCTTTGACCATTACCGCCAGGCGTAACGGCAAAGGTAGCCTGTAATGAAACGGTCGGCCCGCAACGGATGCGGGCCGACCGTTTTCTGTCTAAGCCCGTGCTGTTAGCGCTTGTCTCGTTGAGCGGGCGAGGTTCGCGCGTGAGCGGCTAGTTCTATTCCAAAATGGAATACAATGGGCTTAAGCTGGAATTGATGTCCGGGTACCTGCTTTTCTAGAATGTTTTCAACAAGATGAAAGGCGGTTCCAACCAATGATTATCGATGCAAATTCCTACTGGTTCGACGAGCGCATCTTTCATGACGAGCCGCTCTGCGAACAGTTTTTGGCCGAGGTACCCCGCGCCTATGACACCGAAGGCTATCTGACCATGAATTCCGCCGGCAAACGACAGATCGTGATCGAGATGCCCGCCGGTTCTCCGGGTCTTAACTACATTGAGGGCGACTACACCCTCGAGAAGCGCTTGGCCGATATGGATGAGGCGGGGGTCGACAAGGCGATCCTCAAGCTCCCCGGCTGTCACGAGTGGATGTCGCTCGAGATGTGCCGGCGTTTCAACGACGGTATGGCTGCTGACGCGAAGGCGTCAAGTGGCCGTCTGATTCCGCTTGTCGCTGTGCCGCCCTTTGGCACCAAAGCGAATTTGGAGGAGCTCGACCGCAGGCTCGACGATGGTTTTGCGGGTGTGCAGCTCTGCGCTCACTACGGTAAGCGCTATCTCGACGACCAGGTCTTCTCGAGCTTTTTCGAGCACCTGAACGAACGCCATGTCACCGTTTACGTGCACCATGTTCCCGTGCCGGTCGAGAACGAGTCGCTTCTCGCGTACGACAACCTTCGCCGCTCTTATGGCCGCTGCGTCGACCAAACTACGGCGATCGGCCGAGAGATCTTTGGTGATTTCTTTGAGCGCTACCCCAATATCAAGATGGTCCACTCCATGCTCGGCGGCGCATACTTTGCGTTCAAGGAGATGCTGCTGCCTCATGGCCCCAAGCGCCCTGATGCTTCTGGCCGTTTTCAGGTCGATACCGAGACCGTTTCCAGGCACCTCGAGAACAACATCTATTTCGACATGTCCCATGCTCAGCCTTGGGGCAAGACACTCCTCGCCTGTGCGGTTGACGTGCTGGGTGCAGACCATATTGTTTTTGGCACGAGCTATCCCGTTAAACGCGAGTGGCTCACCGAGGGTGTCGCCTGCGTTCGCGCTGCAAATCTGAGCGATACAGACAGCGACCTTGTGCTTGGCGGTACAGCGCAGCAACTGTACGGTGTCGAGTGAGCGGCAATCAGAGGGGAGTATCTGCCATGGACGAAGGAGAGATGAGGGCTGGGGCCGCTCGTGTGGCCATCGATCTTGGGGACGTGTTGCCGTTCGACGGTTTCGACGAACTCCGTCATGAGGTCTTCGCCCGTGCCCTTATCATCGAGGGAACGGGGCGACGCGCCTGCGTCCTTTCGCTTGAGGTCACCTCGATCGCTCCGGCTCTACTCGCCGATCTGCGTGAGATTGTTGAGGATGCCGCCAATTGCAGCGGTGCTTATTCTTGGGTGGTTCCTACCCACACGTTTTCCATGCCTCACGTCCGCACTCCCGGGCATCTTGCCGACGATGCTACCCGCAATCGCAACGAGCGCTATCGCGCAGCACTCGTCGCTGCCGCCCGCCCGGCTGTCGAGCGCGCTGTTGCGGGCATTCGCTCCGTCACTCTCGCCACTGTGGAGGGCGAATGCCCCGTGAACGTTAATCGCGACATCGAGACGCCTGCCGGCTGGTGGTTGGGCTCGAATCCCAGGGGGTTTGCCGACCACACGATGCCCGTACTCGCCATAAGGGATGCCGGGGGTGAGTATGTTGCCGTGCTCGCGACGGCGGACGTTCAGTCCTCCGTGCTCGACGGGTCGCGCGACTCCGAGGGGAGGCGCATGGCGAGCGGAGACCTCTTT
>ERZ780190.1741-NODE-1741-length-18589-cov-44.306356_pt1 | contig 18589 bp, 13 predicted proteins | sample MGYA00510980_ERZ780190 | MGnify/ENA primary metagenome ERZ780190 (study PRJEB29588, sample SAMEA1972188) | human gut metagenome | biome: human gut; feature: human-associated habitat; material: faeces | place: Denmark | collected 2008/2010 ... | reverse complement strand
ACGAATTATGTATAAGGGAAAGAGTGCAAAAATAAATTTATAATAATACGCAATATGAAAATTGAAAAATTGAAAATGACTCGAATGCATAACTTATTCATCATTGCCTTGAGTGCAATGTGTGTCGCATGTGGAGGAAAAAATCAGGGAAGACAACAAACGGTTCCCGAATTTGCAGTGATCACTTTACAGCCCGAAACGGTAAAATTGACCTCTGCTTATCCGGCAACTTTCAAAGGACGCCAGGATGTCGAGATCCGTCCGAATGTAAGTGGTTTTATTACGAAACTATGTGTAGACGAAGGCTCGAGTGTCCAAAAAGGCCAAACCTTATTTGTTATCGATCCTGTTCAATACGAAGAAGCTGTCAACGTAGCAAAAGCTGCTGTAGAAGTAGCTAAAGCCAATGTTGCGACCGCAGAATTGACGGCCAAAAACAAGCGGCAACTCGAACAAAAGAATATTATCAGTAAATTCGATCTTCAGACAGCAGAGAATGCGCTGGCTTCCAGCGAGGCAGCCCTGGCTCAGGCGAAGGCACAGCTGACCAACGCCGAAAAAAATCTCTCCTATACGCAAGTCACAAGTCCCGTCAACGGAGTCATGGGAAAAGTACCTTTCCGGGTCGGTTCCCTGGTCAGTCCGAGTATGACGACTCCGCTCACAACGGTTTCCGATATTTCAGAAATGTATGCTTATTTTTCTATGACTGAAAAACAATTACTCGACCTGATCCGTCAGGACAGCACTTCCAGTAAGATTTTGGAAAAAATGCCTCCGGTATCTTTAACCACCGCAGACGGCCGTCCTTATTCCCAGCAAGGAAAAATCGAGACAATCAGTGAAGTAATCGACCAAACAACCGGATCGGTAAGCGTACGTGCCACCTTCAGCAACCCTCAACGTCTATTGAGAAGCGGAGGCACCGGTTCCGTTATCATTCCTTCCCAACTTCAGAATGTGTTGGTGGTACCTCAAAAAGCCACCTACGAACTTCAGGATAAACGTTTTGTGTTTGTCGTAGATGCCGACTCGAAGGTAAAAAATACTGAAGTCGAAGTATTCAAATTGGATGACGGTAAAAATTTCGTCGTTACTTCGGGATTAAATCCGGGAGACAGAATCGTTATCGAAGGAGTAGGAACGCTCCGGGACGGCACCCAGATCCAACCGATCACTCCTGAGGCTGCAGCTGCCAAAATCAAAGCTGCCACCCAACCTGTGAATAAATAATCTGCTTTAAAGCTTAAGAAAATGAAATTAGATCGATTTATTAACCGTCCGGTACTTTCAACGGTAATTTCCATTGTCGTCGTTATATTGGGTATATTAGGACTTGTATCCTTACCTGTATCGCAGTATCCGGATATCGCCCCTCCAACCATCCGGGTCACCACAACCTATACCGGGGCCAATGCACAGACTATTCTGAACAGTGTTATCGCTCCGCTGGAAGAGCAAATCAACGGTGTGGAGGACATGATGTATATGAGTTCCACAGCGACCAATACCGGAGAAGCCAGCATAGAAGTTTATTTTAAGCAGGGTACCGACCCCGATATGGCTGCAGTAAATGTGCAAAACCGGGTAGCTAAAGCCCAGGGATTCCTTCCCGCCGAAGTCACCCAGGTAGGAGTCATCACCCAAAAACGGCAATCCAGTATGCTGCTAGGTTTTTCTTTCTATAGTTCCGACGATAAATACGATAACGAATTTCTGGAGAACTACATGAACATCAACATTATCCCTGAAATTAAACGTATTCAGGGGGTTGGAGACGCCATGGTGATGGGAACCGACTATTCGATGCGTATCTGGTTGAAACCGGATGTTATGGCCCAATACAAACTGATGCCCAGTGATGTATCGGTTGCTTTAGCAGAACAAAACATCGAAGCTGCTCCGGGACAATTCGGAGAACGGGGTAATCAGTCCTTTCAATATGTCATGAAATACAAGGGGCGTTTACAAACGCAGGAAGAATTTGAAAATATCGTTATCCGGGCTACCTCCGACGGAGAAATTTTGCGTTTGAAAGATATTGCAACAGTCGAATTAGGCCGGTTGACTTATGGTTTCCAGAACAATGTCAACGGACATCCGGGAGTAACCGCAATCATTTTCCAAACGGCAGGATCCAATGCTACGACCATCATCCAGGACATTCAGGAATACCTTAAAAAAGTGGAACCGACCTTACCTCCCGGAGTCAAAGTCGTAGAATTGTTGAATGCCAACGACTTTTTGTTCGCTTCTATCCACGAAGTATTGAAAACCTTGCTCGAAGCATTTGTACTGGTATTTTTAGTGGTATATATTTTCTTGCAGGATTTTCGTTCCACCTTGATCCCGGCCATAGCAATCCCTGTTGCGCTGATCGGTACTTTCTTCGGTCTGTACCTGATCGGTTTCAGTGTCAATCTGCTAACCTTATGTGCCATGGTATTGGCCATTGCCATTGTTGTCGACGATGCCATTGTCGTCGTCGAGGGGGTTCATGCCAAGTTGGATCAGGGATACAAGTCTTCCCGTGAGGCTTCTATTGATGCCATGAGTGAACTGGGTGGAGCTATCGTTTCTATTACGTTAGTCATGATGTCTGTGTTTATTCCGGTAAGTTTCATGGGAGGTACTGCCGGTACATTCTACCGTCAGTTTGGTATCACCATGGCGATCTCTATCGGTTTTTCAGCTTTGAATGCATTGACTTTGTCACCGGCACTGTGCGCAATTTTCTTGAAACCGCATGATGAGGGACATGGAGCAAAGAAGATGACCCGTGTAGAACGTTTCCATACAGCCTTTAATGCGGCTTATGATTCTATATTGAAGAAGTACAAGAAGCATGTAGTATTCTTTATCCATAAGAAATGGTTGTCATTCGGGCTGGTTGCCGCTTCTATCATTTTGTTGGTATTCTTTATGAAGGTTACTCCGACGGGTATGGTTCCCAATGAAGATACCGGTACCATTATGGGTGCGGTGACACTGCCTCCCGGTACTTCACAGGAACGTGCAATGGAAATCTTAAACCGTGTAGACAGCTTGGTGGCTGCCGAACCGGCTGTAGATTCCCGTACGGTGATTTCCGGTTTCGGCTTTATTGGTGGTCAGGGACCTTCTTACGGTTCTATCATTATTAAGCTGAAAGATTGGGAAGAACGCTCCATGATGCAGAATTCGGATATTGTGGTAGGTACCTTGTTTATGCGTGCGCAGAAGATCATCAAGGATGCGCAGGTATTGTTCTTTGCTCCTCCTATGATTCCGGGTTATTCGGCATCCAGTGATATCGAGTTGAATATGCAGGATAAGACCGGTGGAGACTTGAATCATTTTTATGATGTAGTTTTGGACTATATGGATGCGTTGAAGGCACGCCCTGAAATTAATTCGGCCCAGACTACCTTCAATCCGAGTTTCCCCCAATATATGTTGGATATTGATGCTGCTGCTTGTAAGAAGGCAGGAATCAGTCCTAGTGATATTCTGACTACCATGCAGGGATATTTCGGTGGTTTGTATGCTTCTAACTTCAACCGTTTCGGTAAGATGTATCGTGTTATGATTCAGGCGGAACCCGAAGCGACCAAGAATCTGGAATCCTTGAATAGTATCAAGATACGTAATGGGAATGAGATGGCTCCTATTTCCCAGTTCGTTTCTGTCAAGAAAGTATATGGACCGGATGTTATAGGCCGTTTCAACCTTTATACGTCTATCAAAGTGATGGTGGCTCCTGCCAGTGGCTATACTTCCGGACAGGCTTTGCAGGCTATTGCGGAAGTTGCTAAAGAGAATTTGCCTACCGGTTACGGTTATGAGTTGGGAGGTATGGCTCGTGAAGAGGCATCTACCAGTGGCAGTTCCACAGGTATCATCTTCATTCTGTGTTTTGTATTCGTTTATTTGTTGCTGAGTGCACAGTATGAAAGTTACATTCTGCCGTTGTCCGTATTGCTTTCAGTACCGTTCGGTCTGTTGGGTAGCTTCCTGTTTGTAAACGGATTTGCAGCATTGGGAAATATTCCGGCTTTGAAGATGATTTTAGGAACCATGTCAAATGATATTTATATGCAGATTGCATTGATCATGTTGATGGGATTGTTGGCGAAGAATGCCATTCTGATTGTAGAGTTTGCTTTGGATCGCCGTAAGCAGGGAATGAGTATTTCCTGGGCTGCGGTTTTGGGTGCGGCAGCCCGTTTGCGACCGATCTTAATGACCTCATTGGCCATGATTGTAGGCTTGATTCCGTTGATGTTGGCTATGGGAGTTGGTGCTCATGGTAACCGTACTTTGGGAGCTTCGGCTATTGGTGGTATGTTGATTGGTATGATCTTCCAGATCTTTATCGTACCCGTATTGTTTGTGGTATTCCAATGGTTACAAGAGAAATTCAAACCGATTGAATGGGAAAGTGTGGACAATACAGAGGTTGAACCCGAAATTGAACAATACACCCGTAAATGAACAGAAGAACAATGAAAAAGATAATAGGATTATGTTGCGCGACGTTTTTATTAAGCGGTTGCCACATCTATAAATCATATGATCGTCCCGAGTCGATAGATGCCACTGGCATCTATCGTGACCCGGTTGCCGCCAACGATACATTGGCTGCTAACGATACAACCAATATGGGTAACTTGTCATGGAAGGAAATTTTCCGTGATCCGAAATTGCAGATGCTGATTGAAGAGGGATTGGCAAACAATGTAGATATGCAGGCTGCTATCCTGCGTGTAAAGGAGGCCAAGGCGTTATTGACATCAGCTCGTTTGTCTTATCTCCCTTCTTTGGCCCTTGCTCCACAAGGTTCGTTGACTAGTGTGGACAAAAGTACTCCTGTAAAGAACTATACTTTACCTGCTTCTGCAAGCTGGGAAGTTGATTTGTTCGGCAAATTGCTGAATGCCCATCGTGGCCAGAAAGCTTCTTATTTGCAAAGTAAGGCCTATCAGCAGGCAGTGCGTTCACAGTTGATTGGTGGTATAGCCAATGCTTATTATTCTTTATTGATGCTAGACCGTCAAGTCAGTGTGACCGAACAGAATGTGGCGTTAATGAAAGAAACAGTGCGCACTATGGAAGCTATGAAGGAAGCCGGTATGACTACCGAAGCTGCTGTGGCACAGAGTAAAGGGGCTTATCACCAGACGGAGGCTTCATTGGCTGACTTGAAACGCCAGGTGCGTGAAACTGAGAATTCTATCTCCGTATTGTTGGCAAAGGCTCCTCAGAACATAGACCGTGGAACATTGGAGGAACAAGTGATGCCGGCAGATTTGGCGGTGGGAGTTCCTTTACAGTTGCTTGAGAACCGGCCCGATGTAAAAGCGGCAGAATTGGCATTAGCCGACGCTTATTATACTACCAATCAGGCGCGTTCCGCTTTTTATCCCAGTGTTAATATTACAGGTACTCTGGGATGGACTAATGGTTCCAATGGTACAGTGATTTCTAATCCTGCCGTTATGCTTTGGAATGCTATCGGCTCATTGACGCAACCCATTTTCCAGCGTGGAAAATTGATTGCCAACTTGAAAGTATCGAAAGCGGAAGAACAGATTGCCAAGATGAATTATCAGCAGACTATTCTGGAAGCTGGTAAGGAAGTAAGTGATGCTTTGTTCCTGTATGATACGGCAGACAAAAAGTTGAGCGAGCACCAGGCACAGGTTTCTGAAATGCAAAAAGCGGTGGAGATGAACAATGATTTGTTTCAGGCGGGAAAGGCCACTTATCTGGAAATCATTACTGCACAACAGTCATTGCTGAGTGCCCAGTTGAACGAAGTATCCGATACTTTCCAGCGTATGCAGGCTGTTATCAATCTGTACAGCGCATTGGGCGGTGGACGTGAATAATTAACCTTAAAAATAATATGAATATGATTAGTCCGTTAGCTTATGTAGACCCGTCTGCAAAAATCGGGAAAAACGTAACTATTCACCCGTTTGCCTACATTGATAAGAATGTGGAGATAGGTGATGATAATGTAATTATGCCCAACGCCAGCATTATGAGCGGCGCACGCATCGGTAACGGAAATACCATTTATAACGGAGCTGTAATTGCTGCTACTCCGCAAGATTTTAAATATACGGGTGATGATACCATCGCCCGTATAGGTAATAATAATACCATCCGTGAGAATGCGGTTATTATTCGTGCCACTTTCGCCGGAGATGAAACTGTGGTAGGAAGCGGTAACTTTATTATGCAGGGAGCACGTATCTCACATGATGTGACCATCGGTAATAACTGTATTATTGGTAACGGTTCGCAGGTGTCAGGTTGTTGTGTAGTCGAGGATTATGCTATTCTTACTTCCAATGTACTGATGCAGGGAAAGACTCGTTTGGGGACTTATGCCGCCGTACAGGGCGGGTGTCGTTTTACCAAGGATATTCCTCCTTATTGTGTGGCAGCCCATGAGCCTACGGCTTTTTACAGCATCAATACCACCGTGTTGCAACATGAAGGTTTTTCGGAAACGGTTATTAAACATATAGCGCATGCTTTCCGTATATTGTATAAAGTGAATACATCTACAGAGGATGCATTGCGTCGTATTGAAGAACAGGTTCCGTCTAGTCCTGAAATTGTACATCTGATAGAGTTTGTCAGAAGTTCTAAGTTGGGTATTATAAAATAAATGTATCTTTGTCTCCCTTTATGTTAAGAATGAATAGCGTCAGGAAAAAAAGAACGGATAAAACGGTAGTGAAGGAACACATTGTTTTGGCAGCAGCGAAATCATTTGCCCAGAAAGGTGTCAAAACAGTGAGAATGGATGATATTGCTGCCGGATTATCTATATCTAAACGTACGCTTTATGAATTGTTCCATGACAAAGAGGATTTATTACTTGATGTCATGAAGTTACATCGGGAGGAGATGCAGGAATATATGACTCAAGTGGCTTCCAAAGCAGAAAATGTTTTGGAAGTCCTCTTGAAGTTTTTTCAAAGAAGTGCCCAGGAATTTCAGAATACAAACAGGAAATTTTTTGAGGATATTGAGAAATATCCCAAGGTAATGCGTTACATTGATGAAAGCCGGAAGGAGAATTTGGATTCGGCTATGGAATTTTATCGCAAAGGAGTGGAACAAGGCATTTTTAGAAATGATGTAAATTATAATATTGTACGCGCTATGGTATGTGAGCAGATGGATTTGTTGTTGCATTCGGAAATATGCAAGTCCTATTCGCTTGGTGAAATTTATGAAACAGTTGTATTTATGCATATGCGTGGCATTTCCACTGAAAAGGGGTTGAAGATTGTGGATAATTTTTTATTGAATTTAAAAGGAAACGAACATAATAAGTATGGTTAGAAATTAAATAAGTCACTAAATAAAGAATAATAGTTAATGAAATTTTATTGCAAACCTACGTTAACCTTGTTTTTGCTGCTTTATGTAGCAATACAAAGTGCACAAGCACAAGACACATTGAGGATTACCTTACAGGACGCAGTCCGGATAGCATTGAGCGACAATCCCACCATTAAAGTCGCCGGTCAGGAAATCCTGTTAAAGAAAGAAGCCCGCCGGGAAGCTTATGCCGGTCTTTTCCCAGAAGCCAGTTTGGTGGGCAGTTATTCACGAGCCATAAAAAAGCAGTCATTCGCCATGATGGGAGAGGTGATTGAAGTCGGTACAGATAATACTTATAGTGGTGGTCTGTCTGTCAGTCTGCCTGTCTTTGCTCCTGCTCTTTACAAAAGTATCAGTTTGACAAGTACAGATGTGAACCTGGCGGTAGAGAAATCACGTGCTTCACGTCTGGATATGGTAAATCAAGTGACCAAGGCATTTTTTCAGTTGCTTTTGGCACAGGACAGTTATGAAGTGCTGCTTAAAAGTTATAAGCAGAGTGAAGATAATTATAATGTGGTGAAAGCTAAATATGAACAGGGGACTGTCAGTGAATATGATAAGATTAGTGCGGATGTGCAGATGCGCAGCTTGAAACCTACCGTGGTGTCTGCCCGTAACGGAGTGAATTTGGCAAATTTGCAATTGAAGGTCTTGATGGGAATGGAGTCTGATGTAAAGGTAGCGGTTGAAGGCAATCTGAAGGATTATGAAATGTCTATGTTTACTCGTCAGGCAATGCCTCGTCCAGACAATTTGACAAATAACAGTACGTTGAAGCAATTGGAACTGAATGCATTGCAATTAAAGCAGACGCTGAAGTTGCAGTATACCAACTTTATGCCGACCCTTTCTGCCAGTTTCCAATATATGTATACTTCAATGAATGATAATTTCAAGTTCAAGGAATACGATTGGAGGCCCTATTCTACTATCGGCCTGAATCTAAGCATTCCTTTGTTCAAAGGAAGTAATTTTACTCAATTGAAACAGACCCGTATCCAGATGAAACAACTGGAAGAGAACCGTATCAATACAGAGCGGCAACTCACTATGCAAGCTACCGGTTATTTGGATAATATGGCCGCTAGTACGGAACAGGTGGTAAGTAATAAAGAAGCTGTCTTTCAGGCGGAGAAAGGGCGTACTATTGCCGAAAAAAGATATGAAGTTGGAAAAGGAACTATCTTGGAATTGAATAGTTCGGAAGTGGCTTTAACAGAGGCCCAACTGACTTATAACCAGTCCATCTATGACTATCTGGTAGCTAAAGCTGATTTGGATTTAGTCTTAGGCATTGATGAAGTAACGGAACAATAACACATTAACATAAAGATAACAGTATGAGAAAATATTTTCAATTCGCAGCTTGGCTGGTGGTAACTATGCTGGGGGCATGTTCAGGTGGAACGGAGAGTAAGGAAGCTGCTGATACCGCTATGGAGGACAAACCGGTAGTCCGGCTTGCTTCCGTAACTTCCCGCGATGTAGATCAGATAGAGGAATATACTGCCACTGTTGAAGCGGAAGCGAAAAATAATATAGCTCCGACCTCTCCCGGGCGTATAGACCGTATTTTTGTTGAAGTGGGAGACCATGTATCCAAAGGACAGAAATTAGTACAGATGGATGCGGCAAATCTGAAACAAATGAAATTGCAATTAGAAAATGAAGAAACGGAATTCAGACGTATGGATGAACTGTACAAAGTGGGTGGAGCTTCCAAATCTGAATGGGATGCAGCAAAAACAGCTTTAGATGTACGTCGTACTTCCTATAATAATTTGTTGGAGAATACGCAGTTGTTAAGTCCTATTCATGGAGTGGTTACAGCACGTAATTTTGATAACGGTGATTTATATTCTTCCGCTTCCACTCCTGTGTTGGTCATTGAACAGATCACTCCGGTTAAACTGTTGATCAATGTATCCGAACCTTATTTCCCGAAAGTGACTAAAGGTATGATCGTAAAGGTGAAATTTGATGTGTATGGTGATGAGGAATTCGAAGGGAAAGTTAGTTTGGTGTATCCTACTATTGATGCTGCTACTCATACTTTTCCTGTAGAGGTAAAATTGGCTAATACCCGTCAGCGTATACGTCCGGGAATGTTTGGCCGTGTGACTGTGAGCTTTGGTACATTGCGGCATGTGGTGGTTCCTGATCAGGCTATTGTGAAACGTGCCGGTTCGGGCGACCGTTATGTATATGTCTACAAAGACGGTAAGGTTTCCTATAATAAAGTAGAATTGGGACGTCGGATGGGAACCGAATATGAATTGATTTCCGGGGTGGAGGATAATTCGCAGGTGGTGGTTGCCGGTCAGACCCGTTTGGCCGATGGTGTGGAAGTGGCAGTAAATTAAAAATTGAGAATTAGTTGATAATACTCCATATTTATTTACCTATATATGATTTTTTAGTTCTTAATTTTTAATTTAACAAACATGAGTTTATACGAAGGAGCGGTTAAAAAACCGATTATGACCTCGTTATGCTTTTTGGCCGTAGCGATCTTTGGTCTGTTCTCATTGTCGAAACTTCCGGTAGACTTGTATCCCGATATTGATACCAATACCATTATGGTTATGACATCTTATCAGGGTGCCAGTGCTTCCGATATAGAGAACAACGTAACCCGTCCGTTGGAAAATACGTTGAACTCGGTTAGTAATTTGAAACATATTACATCCAAGTCTTCAGAAAATATATCAGTTATCACTTTGGAATTCGAATATGGCTATGATATTGATGTGTTGACTAATGATGTGCGTGATAAATTGGATATGGTGACTTCGGAGCTTCCCGATGAAGTCAATACTCCGATTATCTTTAAGTTCAGTACGGATATGATTCCTATCCTGCTGTTGTCCGTTCAGGCAGAAGAAAGTCAGCCGGCTTTGTATAAGATATTGGATGATAATGTAGTAAATCCTTTGGCTCGTGTTCCCGGTGTGGGAACGGTGTCCATTGCCGGTGCGCCGAAGCGTGAGGTGAATATTTATTGTGATCCCAACAAACTGGAAGCATATGATCTGACGATTGAGACTATCAGTTCCATTGTCGGGGCTGAAAATAAGAATACTCCGGGTGGAACTTTCGATGTGGGCAGTAATACCTATTCCTTGCGTGTGGAAGGAGAATTCAAGGACCCGAAAGAAATGGAGAATATCGTAGTGGGTATACGCAATGGTGCTTCGGTGTATTTGCGTGACGTGGCAACGGTAGTCGATTCTGTAGAAGAACGTGCTCAGGAAACCTATAATAACGGGGTGCAGGGAGCCATGATTGTTGTACAGAAACAATCGGGAGCAAACTCAGTGAACATTTCCCGGAAAGTAATGGATCAGTTGCCTAAGTTACAGAAGTCACTGCCCAGTGATGTGAAACTGGGGGTTATTGTGAACACTTCGGATAATATTTTGAATACCATCGACAGTTTGACGGAAACTATTATGTATGCCATTCTGTTTGTGGTCTTGGTGGTATTTGTTTTCTTAGGTCGTTGGCGTGCTACGGTGATTATCTGTATCACTATCCCCATGTCATTGATTGCCTCCTTTATTTATTTGGCTATCACGGATGGGGGATCTCTGAATATTATTTCTTTGTCGTGCCTTTCTATTGCGATTGGTAATGTGGTGGATGACGCTATTGTTGTTTTGGAAAACGTAACGACCCATATCGAGCGTGGCTCCGAGCCGAAACAGGCGGCTATCCATGGAACAAATGAGGTGGCAATTTCTGTTATCGCATCCACATTGACCATGATTGCGGTATTCTTCCCGTTGACGATGGTCAGTGGTATGTCGGGAGTTTTGTTCCGTCAGTTGGGCTGGATGATGTGTGTCATTATGACTATTTCTACTATCTCGGCTCTGTCATTTACTCCGATGATGTGTGCGCAGATGCTTCGCTTGCAAAAAAAACAAAGTAAGTGGTTTGTCACATTCTACAAACCGATAGAACGTGCGTTGGATGGATTGGATAACTGGTATCAGAAACGTTTGAACTGGGCTGTCCGTCACCGCAAGACCATTATTGCCGGTTGTTTCGGGTTCTTTCTGCTGAGCCTGATTTGTGCGAAAGGAATTGGTACAGAGTTTTTTCCGTCACAAGACAACAGTCGTATTTCTGTTCAATTACAATTGCCTATCGGAGCTCGCGTAGAGCGTGCCCAGGCATTGGCCCAGGAGCTGACCGAAAGGTGGCTGAAGAAATATGAAGGGGTGATGCGTATCTGTAACTATACTGTGGGACAGGCTGATGCGGATAATACTTGGGCTTCTATTCAGGATAATGGTAGCCATATCATTTCATTCAATATCAACCTTTATAATCCCGATCAGCGTTCTGTTACGTTGGCAGAAGTCTGCGATGGTATGCGTGAGGATCTGAAAGCCTATCCCGAACTGGATAAAGCCCAGGTTATCCTGGGTGGTAGCAGTGGAGGCATGGGTGGACAGGCCACTGCCGATTTTGAAATCTATGGATATGATTTTACAGAAACAGATAAGGCAGCCGCTGAATTGAAAGAAGCTTTATTGAAAGTGAACGGTGTGTCTGAGGTGAATATCAGCCGTCAGGATTATCAGCCGGAATATCAGGTGGATTTTGATCGTGAAAAACTGGCTTTACATGGTTTGAATCTTTCTACAGCAGCTTTGTATCTGCGTAACCGTGTTAATGGTGCTTTATCTTCTTACTATCGGGAAGATGGTGACGAATATGATATCAAGGTGCGTTATGCTCCCCAGTTCCGTACCAGTATTGAAAGTTTGGAGAATATTCTGATTTATACCAATGAAGGTAAAGCGATTCGGGTGAAAGATATCGGCACGGTAGTGGAGCGTTCAGCTCCTCCTACTATTGAACGTAAAGACCGTGAACGTATTGTAACAGTATCTGCTGTGATTTCAGGTGCGCCTTTAGGTAGTGTGGTGGCAGCGGGTGAGTCTATTATTGATAAGATGGATTTACCTGGCGGTATCAGTATCCAGGTGGCAGGGTCTTATGAGGATCAGCAGGATTCATTCAGCGATCTGGGAACTTTGGCTGTTTTGATTATTATATTGGTATTTATTGTAATGGCTGCCCAGTTTGAGTCTCTGACCTATCCGTTTATCATTATGTTCTCTATTCCGTTTGCATTCAGTGGGGTATTGATGGCATTGTATGGAACGGGGACTACATTGAATGTCATGAGTTTGTTGGGAGGTATCATGTTGATTGGTATCGTAGTGAAGAATGGTATCGTGCTTATTGATTACATTACCTTATGTCGTGAGCGGGGTATGTCTGTTATTCATTCGGTCGTTGTTTCGGGCCGTAGTCGTTTACGTCCGGTTTTAATGACCACTTTGACCACTATTCTGGGCATGGTGCCGATGGCGATAGGAGGAGGGGAAGGTTCTGAAATGTGGCAGCCTTTAGGGGTGTCCGTAATCGGTGGTTTGACTGTATCTACCGTGCTCACCTTGATTTTGGTTCCGGTGCTCTACTGTTCATTTGCGGGTACAGGTATCAAGCGTAACCGTAAGAAGATGAAAGCTTCCCGTGAACTGAATGACTATTATCAAGCACATAAGACGGAGATGACCAAAGGCAAAAAAGAATAATTAATATAGTTGTTATCCGGATTGAAATGAATAGGAGACCGGATGACAGAACTTAAAATAAAAAATGGAATAATGAAATCAGTTTTCATCACTTTCGACCAAGCTTTTTACGAACGTATTCTGGCGTTGTTGGACCGTCAGAATTGTCGTGGATTCAGTTATTGGCAGCAGTTGCAGGGGCGCGGCTCTGTAAAAGGAGAACCGCATTATGGCAGTCACGCGTGGCCCAGTATGTGCTCGGCCATTATGACAGTGGTAGATGATACCAAAGTGGAGCCTTTATTGGACGCTTTGCATAAAATGGATAAGGAAACCGAACAATTGGGATTACGTGCTTTTGTGTGGAACATAGAAAAGACGATTTGAATCTGTCTTTTCATCATTAAAGAAAAAGACTGTTGCCCTCTTTCTGGCGCAGTCTTTTTTCTTTTTTTAGCCTCTATCATGAAGTACTCCGTCTAAAAAATCACTACTTTTGCGGTTAATTTACAAATATAGCAATATGAAAAACTATATACCGGCCACTTTTCTTCTCACTCTTATTGTAGTAGGAGTGTTAATGGGGCTGTATTTCCTCCCCTCCATGTCGGTGGGCGGTAAACCGTTGCGCAAGGTGGACCTGCTGGCTGATATCCGTCCGGATGTGGAAGAAGAAGTATGTGATTCCGACACCATTGTCCTTCCTCCTCCTGTAAAACCTATTTTTGTGGATACATGTAAAACGGGTATTACCTGTATTGAGGATTATTCGGATTCCACCATGCGGGGAATGAAACATTTTTATGAGGCACTTTCCAAAGTGAAAACCATGAAACGCCCTGTGCGTATCGCTTACTTCGGTGATTCTTTTATAGAAGCTGATATTTTTACTGCCGATTTGCGCGAAATGCTTCAACAAGAATTTGGTGGTTGCGGAGTGGGATATGTTCCTGTAACCTCTTCCATCAGCGGTTACCGTCCTACGGTACGCCATACTTTTGGGGGATGGAGCAGTCATTCATCCAATGACTCCGTTGGTTTTGATAAAATGCAGCAAGATATTTCCGGACATTATTTTTTTCCTCGTGAAGGTGCTTATGTACAGTTGAAAGGACAGAGTAAATACGCTTCCCGACTGGATACCTGTGAGGTTTCTACTTTTTATTTCCTGAATAAAGGTTTTGCCGCTGTTCGTTCTAAAGTGAATAATGCTGCGGAAGGAGAGTTACATGAGGAAGTAGGAACAGGAGGTGTGCAGGCTGTTTCGGTGAGAGGAAGGATAGGACAAGTACGGTGGAGTGTGGAACAAGCTGATTCTGTTACTTTCTATGGAGTGGCTATGGACGGCAGGCAGGGAATATCTTTGGATAATTTTAGCGTACGTGGTAGCAGTGGGCTTCATTTACGTAGTATTCCTTTACATACGCTTTGCGATTTCCAACGTCTTCGTCCATACGATTTGATTGTGGTCCAATATGGTTTGAATGTGGCTACGGAACGGGGAGTAAAATACGATGGCTATAAGAAAGGGATGCTTTCGGTGATAGAACATTTGAAGACAGCTTTTCCTGAAACCAGCATTTTACTGGTCAGTGTGGGTGACCGTGAATATAAAAACGAGAATGGAGATCTCCGCACCATGCCCGGAGTCAAGAATCTTATCCGTTATCAACAGTCCATTGCGGCTGATAGCCATATCGCTTTTTGGAATATGTATGAGGCAATGGGAGGTCAAGGAAGCATTGTCGATATGATCGGGCAAAAAATGGCGAATCTTGATTATACCCATATCAATTTTAAGGGAGGCAAGCATTTGGCAGGTATCTTATTTGAAACATTGATGTATGGCAAAGAGCAATATGAAAGACGGAAAGCCTATGAGGAGGAATAACAGATTTTCTGGTCTGTCCGGTATAGCAATGGTATTGTTCCTGTTCTTGCTGTTTCCATGTCTTTATGCTCAGGATGCTATTCCGGCATTGTCCCGGCCGTTGGAGCCGCTTCGCATACCCGGTGAAACAAAGGAAATGCATCGGGGTATGCGGCTGATAACAGTACATGATTCACTTCCGGCGAGTTTTACTCATTCTTTGGATAATGTGATAGAAGATGAGAACCGTTCGCTTTCTCCTTTCTTTCAAAAGTTGAATGATATGACAGGACCGGTACGGATAGTCCATATAGGTGATTCTCATGTGCGGGGGCATCTTTATCCATTAATAACCCGTCGTCGTCTGGAACATGATTTTGGTGCTGAGGCTGTTTATCCTGATGTTATTTCATATCGTACCGGTGGGTTGGCACATGAAACGGGCGAACCGGGTATTGTTTATCATATGATTGGTATTAATGGAGCTACTTCTGTTACTTTTTCTGATGATGAAAAAATAAAAGAAATAGCTTCTTTGCATCCCGATCTGATTATTATTTCTTTTGGAACCAATGAGGCACATAGCCGCCGTTATCTGGCTCAGGCTCACAAAATGCAGATAGGCAGACTGTTGGGTATGTTGAAAGCAGCCTGTCCTGAAGCGGCTTTTTTACTGACTACACCTCCCGGAGCATACGTGGGACGTCGTCGTGCACGTACTATTAATCCGAGAACCGTAACGGCGGCGCGTATTATAAAGGAGTATGCACAAGAGAATAAAATGGCAGTTTGGGATATGTATAATATAGTAGGAGGAAAGACAGATGCTTGTCGTAACTGGACGAAGCACCACATGCTTCGTGCGGATGGCATTCATTTCACTCCCGATGGATATCGTTTACAAGGTAATTTATTACATCAGGCATTGATTAAAGCGTATAATGAATATGTGGCAACTGGATTGGAGTAAACTGGCTGAGGTATTGACTTATAATGCCAAGCAACCGATGATTTTTAGCAGCGGCTTGTTTTTGTTTCTGTTTTTAGGCTTTAGCCTGATTTATATGTTATTGCAGAAGAAGGATACGGCACGTATCCTGTTTGTAACGCTGTTTTCTTATTATTTTTATTATAAGAGTAGCGGTTTTTATTTTTTCTTGCTGGGGGTGGTGACAGTGACGGATTTCTTGCTGGCAGGGCGTATGGCGAATACCGAAACTCAATGGAAACGGAGGGTTTTGCTGCTGGCAAGTCTGGGAATAAATTTAGGATTGCTCTGTTATTTCAAGTACACCAATTTCTTTTATCAGATACTGGCTCCTTTGTGGAATGGGAAATTCCAGCCGTTGGATATTTTCTTGCCGGTGGGAATATCGTTCTTCACTTTCCAGTCTTTAAGTTATACCATAGATGTTTACCGTCGTGAGCTGGTTCCTTTGAACAGGTTGCTGGATTATACATTTTATGTGTCTTTTTTTCCGCAGCTGGTAGCGGGGCCTATTGTACGTGCCCGCGATTTTATTCCTCAAATCAGGCAACCGCTGTTTGTTTCCTCGGAGATGTTTGGCACTGGTGTTTTCTTTATCATCAGCGGATTATTCAAGAAAGCTGTAATCTCTGATTATATCAGTGTAAATTTTGTGGAACGTATTTTTGATAATCCGGCTCTTTATTCCGGGGTTGAGAATTTGTTTGGTGTATATGGGTATGCTTTACAGATTTATTGTGACTTTTCCGGATATAGTGATATGGCTATCGGGTTTGCTTTGCTGTTGGGTTTCCGTTTCCCTATGAATTTTAATTCGCCTTATAAAGCCGATAGTATAACCGATTTCTGGCATCGTTGGCATATCTCTCTTTCTACATGGTTGCGGGATTATCTTTATATCTCATTGGGGGGAAACCGCAAGGGAAAGGTACGTACTTATATTAATTTGTGCCTTACTATGTTGTTAGGTGGTTTGTGGCATGGTGCATCTTGGAATTTTGTGATATGGGGAGGATTTCATGGAATAGCACTGGCTGCACAGAAATTCTGGCGTAACTTGCTGCATAAGCCTAAGACGGCTACCAGTAAGGGCATTCGTAAATTTTTTGCAGTTCTTATTACTTTCAATTTTGTTTGTTTCTGCTGGATATTTTTCCGTAATACGACTTTTGAAGCTTCGGTTGTTATGTTGAAGCAGATATGTACAGCTTTCCATCCCGAGGTATTCATGCAGCTGATAGAAGGTTATTGGAAAGTGTTTGTTTTGATGGGAATAGGGTATTTGCTACATTTTGCTCCTGATAGTTGGCAGAATGCGTGTTGTCGTGGAGTGGTAAAATTACCTTTATTGGGAAAGGCATTATTGTTGGTAGTACTGATTTATTTGGTTATCCAGATAAAGAGCAGTGATATTCAGCCGTTTATTTATTTCCAGTTCTAACGGAATAGTTATCAAATCGGGGGTCTGACTAGCTATCTTTTCAGACACCCTAAATACTATTCTAGTAAGTATTTATTAATACATCTACGATCCCAATTTATACCTCTCTTTACAATTTTTGCAGGGATACCTGCTAATATTATATTCGGTTCGTTGAATACTTTGGTTACAATACTTCCCCAACCCACAATACTGTTATCGGGTATTTTTGTATTTTTACCGATCTTTACATCTTTTCCTACCCATACATGCTTGCCTATTTCTATACTTTGAGCAAAATTAATCGGTTCTCCCTTTAAATTTGTTATAGTATGTGCGTCGGTACACCAAATATCAATGCCCCAGCTTAATTGACTGTCTTCTCCTATGCTAACATTTGATTTATCTTCTTGTAAATACAAAGTAACTCCATTGATAACTACACGATTACCTATATCAACTCTACAATTATTGGCAACTCTTGAAACACCAGCTCCCAAGCCGGGCAACTGGCCGATGATGAGCTTTAATCCACTCATCCCTAGTATGTTGGAATAACGTAAAATGATTGTTCCTAAATTAACCGTGTTATCGTTCCCCTTGATAATCAATAGAAAGCCTTCGTTAAGAAGTAGTTTTTCAACATTCTCTTCTGAATCGAAATGCATGGAAACATGATTGTTGTTTCCTGTAATTATGATATGGGATTGATGGATGATTTGATTGAATTGTTCATGATGGGAGGATATACAATCTATTTTCTCATGTGGTAAAATAATTGTAATTTCATTGCCTTGACCGTTGATGTTTTTCATCTCATTCTAATTTAATGGTTTGTACAACTTTTTTTATTTTATATTTGAAGAGTATTCTTGTATTATCGCGTTGGTTAGTTTAGAGAATATTTCCGGAGACAGTAAATAAAAAGGAGTGTCTTCTTTTTCTTTTTCAAAGCGTATAAATAGATGTTTGATGTCTCGAACTTCCGGATATTCATAAGCTTCTATTCTTTCTATATGTATTCCTTCTTGTTTCAATTGTTTTAATATGTGTTTCCATTGCTGCTTGGATAGGAACCGGCATACATCATATAAGGAGAGGGGTGTTCCGTCCGAAGCTGTTATGATAGTAGAAGTTATATTCATTTTGATGATTTGATGAGGACAAATATAGCAATAAAAAATTATATAGTTTATGGGGGCATTGACTAAATGCCAGAATATTATTTATTTTCAGTTCCCTTTATGATATAAAGTGGGGATGAAACTTGCAAACTTGCAAAACTTGCAGCACTTCCACACCCACACACGTGCGCGTACATTATAATG
>ERZ780190.1730-NODE-1730-length-18696-cov-4.647444_pt1 | contig 18696 bp, 19 predicted proteins | sample MGYA00510980_ERZ780190 | MGnify/ENA primary metagenome ERZ780190 (study PRJEB29588, sample SAMEA1972188) | human gut metagenome | biome: human gut; feature: human-associated habitat; material: faeces | place: Denmark | collected 2008/2010 ... | reverse complement strand
GCGCAAAGATATGGCGGCTAACAACTTATGTCAAGGCGGAAAATAGAATGGTTACCCACTTAATGTATTTTAGTCCTTCAAAGTAACCCTACTTTGGAAGAAAAATGTATTATTTCCTATTTTTTAGTGTCAGTCCAGCATAATAAAGCCTGCCCAGTAGAAAGGTTCAGGATAAGTTTGACGTATGAATGCTTTTGCATCTTCAAAAGCCTTTCTCTTATTCCAGCCGTTTTCTGTCAGATTTCTGTAAAAATGCACCATAAATTCTTTGGTAGTCCAATCACTCACTCCCCATAAACTCATCACTAAAGTTTGTACACCGGCCTTCTTAAAAGCACGCTGTAGGCCAAAAACTCCTTCAGAATTGATACTACCTAATCCTGTGTCACAAGCAGATAGTACGACTAAATCCGCACCTTTCAAATTCAGACGGGAAATATCATCTGCCGTCATAATGCCATCTAAAACACCTTCCGGTAGCATGGTTCCCTTCCACCCTGCATTACCACCGGACATGATCACACCGGATAACAACATTGCATTCTGATATCCTGCCAACCTTGATACATTCTCCGCATCCGTCGGAGTATAGTAGAAGCCATGTGTAGCCAAATGAATAATTTGAGGTGCCTGCCCATCCAAATGAAAGAAAGATTCCTCAGTACCCTGAGTTCCAGTATAAATAGTCGCATCTATCCGGCAGTCTCCCAGCAAATCAGCAATACTATTTACCTCCTCTTGGGTCATAGGAAGATAGCGATAAACAGAATCACTGACCATGGCTCCACCACGCAATGCAAAAAGTCGGGATATATCATATTTCTTACTTTCCGCATCCATAACGGACAAATCGACATCATAATATAACCCTCCGTACAAAACCGCACTTGTATGTCCAGTTTGTTGTAATTCTTGCCTGCAGATTTCTCTGGTAGAAGACAATCGTATAAAATGATACTGATCTCCCAATATAGAATCAGAGGTAACAGCTACAGATTCAAGAGATAGCTGATGTAAAGTACCAGCCGGAACATAATAAACGGTCTCACCCAGATGAATATAATGAGACAGTGATTCCCAACAAAGCTTCAACAAAGATTGAGAATAAGGGAAATGATAAAGACGGTCTGTTATATTATTTACAGTGTTATATAATGAGTCCAATTGATTCTGATTAAAAAGCGGAACCAATAAGGGATATTCCCACTCTTTCCTTAAAACATAAGCTGCATAACAATGAACGGAATCTAATTTAAAATCCGTAAAGTCAATGGCAACCTCACCTTCTTTCAAAGCATTTTTTATATCCTTATATTGCGTATTCAAGAACTGAGTATAGTTTCCATAAAAAGAGCACTTGCTTGCCAACTGTTTATCAATCTGATCAATCTGAGAATAAAGTTCATTGGCATTCTCTGTCCCCTTACCTGTAGCTCGCTCTACTTCGGTCAATCGACTTTGTAACAGTAGCATTTTATTATACAGTGCCAAGTCTTCTTCCGTGCCACTCTGCCGTAGTAAATTCCTCATAGACCTTTCAGACTCCAATAACAATCCTTTCGAAAAGACCAATGCATTATATGCATCGCAGGCAAAAGGCTCCTGCTTTACTCCTATTTTTACAGCATAAGCAGTCATATTCCATAATATATCAGAAAGATCATTCCAGTATTTAGTTCTGGCGTTCGTTGGCAAATATCTTAATTGCTTTTTAATAAGCTCTTTCAATAAAATTGCAGCCTGCCTGTAATCTTTGCATCCAACTTGCTTTTCATTGGTGAATCCTTCAATGTTGGCTAAATAGTAAAGTGAATTTGCATACTCCATAGACTGATCTCCATATTTAGATTTACACAAAACTGAATAATGGGAATAATTCTTTTTAGCGACAGCAAAATCTTTTTTATGATACCAACAATTGGCCATAGCCAGCAAAATATGCATTCTGCTATTACTATCTTCCGGATAACGGACAGACAGCAGACTGTCTGCATATTTATAATCAGCTATTGCCAAGCCGTATTCATCAAAGTTTGCATATAATAAACCTCTCTGTACATAATGACCGGCAACCGTTTCCATAGACACCGACTTCAGCTGATGACTCAGGAATAAGGAATCCATACAGCAAAAAGCACTATCCTTTAATCCCATTTTCTGATAAATATATGCACGGTTCCGGTAAGGAGAATAACGATTAGCTGACGCAAGACCAAACTCTGAAGCATAACAAGACAAACAACAGGTGTTATATTTTAATGCGTCATCATATTTTTTCTGTGCTATCTTCAGATCGCACAAGCGTAAACTGGTAATAAATAACTGGCTATTTCTTACCTCTTCCTGCAAATTGGGAATCAGACTTAAATTCTTTAAATAAAATGATTCTGCTAGTGCATCATTTCCCCACAAATTTTGTGCATTGTCCCCTCTTTCATAATTCAGTTCCATCTGAATATTGACATCGCCAACATTTGACATTAAAGAATCTAGCCTAAGTGACAATTGCAGATATTCCTCCCACTCTCCAAGCTCCTTCAATACACCACTTTGTCCTTTCAAGGCATCAGTCCACATAAGTGTATCAGGTATCTGCCGGGCAATGTTCACCACCTCGTTATACCTTTTCATAGCCTCATCAGCCGAATAGAATCTTTTTTCTATCTCAGCCATTTGCTTTAATACGGACATCTCATCTCCCTTATCAGAAATCTCCTGAAAAGATTTACGTGCTTCTATAAAACATCGGTATGCTTCTTTATTCTTATTCTGCAGTTTAAGAACACAACCTTCAAAGTACCAGCTCAATCCTATTTTCTGTATGCTTTTTATGCGCATCTCGCCTGTAGCAAACGTCAAACCTTGATGCAATACACTTCTCGCCTTTTCATAATCACGCTTTAATATCAGCTCCAAGGCACGTGAGTAGTAAGTCGAGTCCGGCTGCGTTTCGGTATACTGCCGGGCATTTACTTCGACAGTCGCCATTATGAATAATATATAAGTCACCCAACGTCTCATCTTAGCATCTTTTATCTAAGCAACATCCATAATGAATCCGCCTTATCGCGATAATCGCCTTCTTGTAATCTATACTGTTCTAACGATTCACGGACTTCATTATATTTTTTTTGCCCGATTAATGATTGAATACGTAACCACTCTAACTGATAAAGAACAATAGAGTCACATTCATGTACATAAACATCTTCCTCTGTCTTTATCTTTTTAGCTAGTACCAGAGAGTCTTCACTCCTATATACAATTCTCAAAGAATCTACTAAAATCAAAGCTTCATCATATTGGCTATCATTCAATAACTTCACGACATTCTGAGTATGTGTTCCCCCCCGTTGGTACATCCCCAAGTCTGATGGGATAGACACAGGGATAGACAAATGATCATCTCCTACATGAAAAAAGAAAACAACCAATACTAAACAAGCAGCCAAAACAGATACGATTCTTCCAATCTTGTAAACCTTGTTTCGCCTGGACCGTACTACATCCAGTGCTACCAAATGCTCTTTCATTGCACGTGTTTCAACTGCATCTATTATATCTTTCATCAATTCTACACGCTGGCGTAAAGCATCATCTCCTGCCAATATATTCTCAAAGGCATTCTTCTCACGATCCGTCATCTCTCCACGTAGGTAGCGATCTATTTTATTTAAAGTTTCCTCTTTCATGTAGATAAGGTTTCAAGTTATACATATTAAACTTTTCTTCAATACGCTTTTGCAATTGTTCCATACATTTATATTTCCGTGTTTTCAATGCATCCTTACTTGTATAATTATCTGACATCTCCATGATTTCATCGTAATTCTTTTGCTCGTAATAGAAAAGTGAAATAATCTTGTAGCAAGAATCGGGTAGGTTCATTACACATTCTGAAACAATTTTCGATTTCAAATCTTCCGTATGAGTAGTAACGTCTGCCTCACTCACCTTACTATTCAAAAGCTGTTCCATATCCCGTGCACTTACTTCTTTTTTTCTGAGATATTGGTTATAATCATTTTTGGTGATATCTATCAGATATGTCCGCAAACTGCATTTTAACAGATTTATCTCTCCAGCAGCATTTCTCTTGTAAATTTGATTATTTTGTACAAAAATAGAACAACGCCGGATCTCTTTCCACAGTTTCACAAATGACTCCTGAAAAAAATCATCTTCCAGATTTTCTTCCTGAAACAGCTTCTTATAGGTTTTACGAAAATAATCTCTACAGTAAGTATGAAAGTGATTAATCACTTTCATGTTTTCTTTTTGAATTTCCAGGATGTAAAATTCATCCGTATATGATTTAAATCCCCACATCAACTATTTTCCTCCAAATACATTAAAGACTTTATATCCGGATTGCCCAGTCAACACAGGAGTCTGCGGCAAGCTTCTCCGATTCTCATCCATAAATGATTTTATTAATTGGATTAATTGATCATTAGACAGTCTACCCAATGATTCTTTATATTTATACAAGCCATAACTCAATTTTCCATATCCATCCGGTAATTCTGTATTAGACTGATAATTCTTGCAAGCACTCAGCGTCAGCCAATACTCCGGAGTCTTTTCTTTTTTGACGACAAGAGCAGGATCAATGGGAATCACAAACTTCCTCTCCGTACCTCTCACACACTCCTTGCTTATATCTCTCGAAGAATCTCCACTATGGCATGCATCTACTGCTACCAACAGATGTCCCGACGTTCCTATTTTATTATGTATATTTGTCAATAGTAAGCCGATCTCATCATCTACCAGATGTTTCTCTCCACGATCTTTATTACTATATTGCAAATATCCGTCATAAGGAATCCAAGCCTCATCCAAACCATCCTCTTCATCTCCGTCTATATCCGTCATTCGTTGCCCATGTCCGGAGAAATGAATATAGACAATATCACCAGCTAAACATCGTTTTGCCAGTTTTTGAAATTCAGAGACTATTTGTTTCTTGGTAGCTTGCTTATTCACCAACGTCTTTACATCATTATATTTATAGTATTTCAGCATTTCCACGATAATAGGGACATCCTTATCACCATGAACAGCAGACCAGCTAGTATCTTCATATTCACCTAATCCTATTACTAATGCTCTTTTATTCTGCGCTTGCAAATACAAAGAAAAGAATATGATAAATGTCACTACTAAAGATTTCTGATTCATAGTCTAAACATCAATGTCTAATTCATTTTCCAGCCTTTATTTCTAAATACAGATTTACATGAAGGACAAAAATCATCCTAAGCAAACAGTAATGTAAAAGCTAACATACTTAGAAAAGCCTGTTTCATCATATTATACTTTTCAATTTCTATTATAAGCCTTTTTTAAAGCATCTCTAGCCCACTCCAATCTAGTTTTAGCTTTATCTTTGGCGTCTTTTGCCCATCTTTGACGTGTTTTGGCTTTATCCACTGCATCTTTCGCCCATCTTTGACGGGTAGCTACCTTGTCCAAATTATTTCTATCTGCATAATATTCAGCGTCCTTCAAATACTTTTGCGCCTGATTATTATAATATTTTGCCTCACGTTCATAACCTTCCGCCTGATTAAAATAGTACTTAGCTTCACGTTGATAACTCTCAGCCTGTTTCAAATAGTAATCGTTACTTTGGGAAAAAGCAGGCAATACAATCCATAATCCAACCACAAAAAAAATAAACAATCTTTTCATGTTAGTTCTATTTAAAAATATCCTTTTTATACTATTGAGTCATTCAATCTATTATTCCTAACATGAAGTATGAAAAATATTCCATTATTAAACAATCAACAATGATAATTCCAGGAGCGTGCGATAATTCTGCTGACTCCTGGAATTTTATATACCCCAAACAAACGCCCGAATGCTAATACACAACAATCACATTATGCGTCAACTATATTGTCAATCGCATTCTGTGCTTCATGTGCCTGATTGATAAATAGCTGGGCTGTCACTGGTGAACCACTATCCATTGCATCCTGAGCATATCGCATACAATCATCATAATTGTTCTCCAATGATTGAATCGAATGTTGCACTGTCGGATTATTCAAATCATATCCAAAGGAATCATAATTGAAGCTAGACGGATTGAATGGCGAATTCATAGAAAATAATGAGGCATCTATAGGTGGTAGTCCAACAGAAGCAATCGCATCATCAAAAGTCAAATAAGGTGCTGTCGGCATCGTATCGAAAGCATTATACAATAATGTCATAGGATCTGTCGCTGCCATCCATGTAGAGGCATCTGGAAGATAATGACTATAATTGTGAAACATATCGAATGTACCATATTCTACTCCTGCTACAACAGGCAAATGATAGTCTTCACCCATACTTTGAAAAGCTTCTGCAGCGTTTGGAGTGGGAATATCCGTTGAAACCATAAAATGCTTTGAATCAGACCACGCATCCATAAACTGATCCATTGGATATGCCTGGGATTCTTGTCCTGTTCCAGGATCAGTCAATATGACCATTGGATTATTAGGGTCGGCCATATCTATTCCAGCCACAACTAGTGCATGATCAGGTGTATCACCATGGAAGAAATCATTCCACCACCCTAATAGTTTATTATCCCACAACTCACCACTATCAACTCCCACAATAACCTTATGCCCCTGTGCCAGTTCATTTGCTAAGTCAAAGACATTTGCATTCACCGTTTGAGTACATGGGATACCAGCTTCTGCCAGCAGTTTACCAACATCTCCCATTTGAGTACCTGTTCCATCACCTGAATACCACCCGTGTTCAATAGAATATTGCACCAGCTGATCTTCAGAAACTGGAACTCCGAAATCATTTAAAATAAGTTGCTGGGATTTAATAGCACAGGTATCAGCATATTCCTGTTGAATTGAATTGTTTTCTAAAGCTGCCATAATACAATTTTATTTTTTAATTAATACCATATTCATTTAACTTAGTCCCCCAATAACTATCACCAACTGAAGCTGCTACAATTGCCATTGACCAAGCTCCCATATCATCTTGTGTATACCATGTTCCATTGGGAAATATCTTGAAGTTGTCTGCCGAGTATCCTGATGCATAATCCCCTTGCGGATGATAACAATTAATGATAGAAGAACCATCTGTATAGTTGGTAAGCGTAGCTCCTTCTGTTATCCATAATAAACCAAGTTGTGGATGAACATATTTAACCTTTACCAATCCCGAGAAATCGGTCATAATAACAATTAATGCCCGATAAGTCATATAACTAGCGTCAGTCCATTGCACTTCTACCATCCTATAAATAGATGGGGAGGATTCAGAAGTGAAAGATGACGATGAAGTATCATCACTTTCCGATGAATCATCCGTCGTAATACCCACATCAGTGTCATCATACGTATCAGCATTGTCATAACCATCATTCGCCGCAGTTTCAGTAGCAGAACTTGATGGTCTAACAGGCGCTGTATCTATATAATCCGAACTTGAAGATTCTGAAATAGCATAGACACATATTCCAAGAATTATAACTGCTACAATAGACAAAACGACCTTCCAAATACCCAAATCGCCAGATGCATTCAGATTGACGCCACATCCTCTACAAAACTTTGCTTCATCAGGATTAGTAACCTTACATTTTTTACATATTTTCATCTCCAAATCTTTTTTTAACCATTCTTAAGAACCCTCTTCCACAGCTTCAGCTGAATCCATATTTGTATCTTTTCTTCCTGCAAGAGAATCTTGCAATTGTTTAATTATTTGGTTATACTCATTGCTCTGATGGATTATCTGTTGGTCTTTTATTTTCAGCTGCTTTTGAAGCAAATGAATTGTCTTTCTTTGATTGACCGGTTCTACGTTTCGAGAATATAAAAGTGTCATCAATAAGATCAGACAAAATATAAACAAGCCCACTATAATCCAAACACTTCCCAATACATAAGTTTTTTTTTTAATTTTTATTCCCCCAATATTAATATACTCTTCAGAATTATTATGAGATGCAAATAAAAAATAATCACATGTTTTTTTGTTTGCGGTACTATTTTCGTCCAAAGAAGGGATGGCTACTTTTTGTTGTTCAACATGCTCTGTTTGCACAGATGTAGCACAGCTATTTTTACCATCTTTTACTAACGGAGCACCACACATTGGACAATAATAAATAGTATCTTTTATTGATGGACTTTTTTCATCTTGACGGAGCTGTAGGAATATAGCAGAATAGTTATCATGCGATTTTTCATCACACATTTCTCTCAATCGCAAAGTACGTTCTTCTAATATTCCTTCGTACAAAACTGCTTCAATTTCATTATCACGAAGTGCATCATTCACTCCATCAGTACATAACAATAAGTAATCACCATCTGTTACATCCACAAGTGTATCTATCGTCATTTCGATTTTTTCATCTTTGCCGGCCTGAACACTACGTGTGAGAATATTCTTCTTAGGACTATTATAAGCTTCTTCTTCTGTCAATATTTGATTTTCTACCGCTTCCGCAACCATAGAATGATCTCTAGTACGGAATTTGATATTGCAACAATTATCTAACAAATAGCATCGACTATCCCCAACGTGCCCCACTAACACATTATAACGGTTCAATGCCACCACAACGAGAGTTGTACCCATACGACGTTCATCGTGATAAGTATCAGCGTCGTTCAATTGTTCGACAGCAAAATCAAGTGCTTCTTGAAGTACATCGGAGGTATATTCATCTATTTGTAATTCTTTAAGATAACGAAATACGCTCGTTCCAACAATTTCACTGGCGATTTCCCCATGCCCATGACCTCCCATGCCATCACAAAGCACAAAAATCCGATCCTGATCATCACAAGGGTAAATGAAGTCCTCATTTTCTTTGCGATATTTTCCTTTTTCAGAAAAACTTGCACTATTTATAACTTGTACCATAATTCATTCTATTAATATTAATGCTATAATGATCTAAGAACTTTTCCATATTTCACGCAGAACGCCACCCGCTCCCACTATCACTCCCGTCTTTCCAACCATGTTAAACACATATATCAGATATATTGCCAATGCAATTATAACAATAGAAAAGACTACTTTTGCAACTGTACCAGTTCTTTCTGATTGTGTTCCAGATGGAGAAGATTCTTTCACTTTGGGGCCGCCAGATTGTATCAACAACATCCCACACCATCTGCAATATTTCGCATCAATGGGATTATCCGTATTGCATTTACTGCATCTTTTCACCATAATACTACGCTTCTACGTAAGCTATCTCTTTTGATCCGCAATAACAGCAATAATTGTTCTTGTTATCATTAAACTCTGAAGGCAGAGAACGGTAACAACTTTTACATTTCCAACGTTTAGATACCGAAGAAGTAAATATGTACCCACAATAACAGGAGGAATTCCCGAGCGGACTTTCCCTTCCACATTTAGGGCATTTCTTTGTTACTTCGGATATTGCTATTTGCTCCTTTCCGCAATATGGACAGTATCGAACATTCTCTGCAATTTTTTGATGGCAAGCAGGATTAATACAAACCCTCTCCTTTTTATTACCTATTCCTTCCAATGCCAATTTCAATTGATTAAAACCAGCAAACCTTTTGTTGGGATTCTGTTCTGTGCATTTATCAATAATAGTAGCAAAAGGTTCCACTGTTACTTCAACAGAAGGATCATCTGTACCTGTCAATAAAAAGTGCAACGTTTTACCAAAAGAATAGATGTCAGAAGCTACTGTCAGTTTGCCACCTACTTGTTGTTCAGGAGAAGCATAAGCAAGCGTCCCTTTAAATGTAGACTCCCCTGTTTCTGTTTTGGTAGTGTACATCTCTGCACCTTCTACAATGTCTGCATTCTCGCCTATAATTTTGGCTATACCAAAATCTATTATTTTAATATATCCGTCTTTAGTACGAAATAGATTGTTAGGTTTTATATCTAAATGCAAAATATGTTTATCATGAGCATATTGCAAACCTTCTATTACTTGATAACATATCTTTTTCACTGAGTCCGGAAGAATTCCATTAGGAGTTTTTTCTTTAACAAATTTCTCTAAATCCATTCCATCAAGCCAATCCATCTCAAGAACGGTATACGTTTCTCCGGTCTCATCATCAACATAAGTGAAAGCATTCAATGCTTTGATTATATTCGGATGATCCAGACTCTTAAGTATTTGAATACCCTTCAAGAAGCGTTGACAAAGTGCCGGATTGTTTACCGCCTTATCTGGACGGACTACTTTAAAAGCACGACAAAAACCTGAACTATTCATTCCTTTATATACTACGGCCATTCCACCTTGTGCCTTTTCTACAATTCTATATCCATTTATTTCCTTTGGCATAATCTTTGGTTTTTAATATTATTATAGAGTTATTTTTATTATTATTTCTATCACTTACCAATAAAAAATATTCATTTACCGTTTTTCGACAATAATAAAGTTCAAAAGAAAACAGACATCGTTCACTTTTTAAACTGAAATCTTGTTACACCTGCTTGGATGGTGGCTCCATCCACTAATGCTATATTTCTAGGTGCAAAAGGTACACTCAAGTTCAAAGCCAACCTATCATTAATTATAGTAGCCTTTTTTTGACTCATTGTAGTTACCAAATATTCATAATGTCCTGACGAGTTTCTAGATACATCAATAGTAAAGTGTTCCCGACTCATAGCCGGGTCGCTAAAACTAAAATCCTGCTCACTACTCCGTCCGAAAGTATTCACGCCTTCTTTTAATTGACAGACCTCATTCCCACAAATCAATATTCCAATCTGTTCTTCCGCCATAGGAGGCTGTTCTTGTTTGTCCAGCAACCTTTCTATATAGGCAATTCCCCCCAAACATACAGCATAGTTATGATTATATTCCCCATTAATTCCGGTCATACTACGAATGATACGCACCTCGGAAGCGTTATGGGAGGCAAGATGTTGTCGAAGCTTTTCACTGACTAAAGGAATTGATGTGGATCCACCTACCAATAAAACTTGATTTATATGCGTCCATTCTTTATGAGCCGTTTTCAACATTGAATCACAAGCACTTAATGTGAGATCCAGTTTCTCTCCAATCAAAGCATTCAGCCCTTCCCTATTAAGTGAGAAAAATTCATCATTTGAAAGCATGATAGTCCCACTGGGTGATGCTGATAAGCTCTCTTTCAATTTTTTACAAGCCTCATAGTCATTCCATCGTTTCTCCCGGACTAGAGGTTTATCCATGTCCTTTGCTTCTTTCTGAGCCTTTTTATAAACAGCTGCATCGAAATATTGTCCACCACATTTCACTCCACTATTACATCCCAAAAAAGTTGGGTTGTCTACTTCTCCCATATCCATCAATGCAGGATCGAAAGTGCCGCCTCCAAGATCATAAATTAATGATAAACCTGCCGAATGACTATCATTGATGTAAGCATAGTGCCAAGCAGCGGCTTGCGGTTCCCGCAAAAACTCCACCGTCGTAAAACCAGCATCTAAGGCGGCCAACCTCATGATATCTTTACGCGAATCTTGCTCTGTATATATAGCCGGAATCGTAAGAATTACTCTATCCAAACGTGCTCCATTATTTTCTACTTCAGAGCATCCTTTGATGTATCTAAGTATTTCAGCTACCACCTTTTGGTAATCCACCCCGTTACAATCCGGTGAATTAGCTATATCCAGCTTAAACTCCTGCAAGAAACTTTCAGGATAATGTGTTTTAAAGCTCTCCGCATTTTGGCATACCACTATTTTATCCCTTGACAGTACACATGCAACTGTAGGGAAAAAAGGAACATTGTTAGGCGATACCAATTTCGGCCTACCATCTATTTCAATAGCAGCTGCTGAATTACATGTTCCAAAATCTATGCAGACCCAATTACCCATATACTTTCTATCAAAAATCAGTCATTTATTATGTTCATAAACTAACACTTACACTACATCGATATCATAATAGCCCAAATGGATATAAAGACAGCAAAAATCATCAGTATAATCCATATCCACTCATAATTTCGCTTCAGAATTTGCCCACAATAACGGCAGTACTTTGCATCTACAGGATTATCTGTGTGACAATGTATACATTCCATATCAATACTATTTTAGCTCATTTCCATAAATATCCATAATATATTGACGTCCGTTTTGCCGTACGTTCAGAATCTGTCCTTCAATTTTCCATGATAACCAATCATAAATTGCCGGAAGTTGTATCTCATACCGCCGAACACTATATACACCAAACTTTTTATTCTTCACTATAAAAGCATAATCATCATTCACAAAATCCAATTGTATGTAATCCGCTTCTTTAAGAAGTCTACTCTTGACGTATCGGTTGGGGAATGATTTATCAAAGAGTTTGTATTTAAAAGAAACATAAGCAATGACAAAACTGCAAACAAAACCGCCTAATCCAAAAAAAACTTGGACAGATAGTGGCTGAACAAAAAACACAATAATTCCTCCAATAGCCATCAAACAGCCGATAACAAAAAGAAACTCTAATAAATATAATAAAAGAGTAGCCCCTAACGAGCTTTTTAACGTTATCATAGTAGTGGGCATAAAACCAAGCTCTGATAATCTTTCAAAAAAACTTTCTAATTGTAGAACATTACCACATACGCGACAATATTTTGCATCATCCGGATTATCACATCCACAGTTATTACACTTCATAATTATTACTTTTCTATCTATCACATTATTATATCAGAACGAGTTAAAACTCTTTAGCTATTATACAAGAAGGCACGTGCTTGATTATACTGATAATCCATCTCCTGCAATTTCTTACGCAAATGTGCATAAGAAGACAAGATCACACGTTTCCATTCTTTTTCATCAGGATCAAATTCATCATTGAGTTCTTTTCTCCAAAAACCCTCACGCTGGTAAGCATACTTTATCATATCTTGGGCAGACATATTTTCGCCCGAAAAGCCTAAACGTTCAGGAGCAGAAGAACCATGTTCACCACAGAGACGAAAGAATTCTTCAGCGACGTCATCAGCAAGTTCTATTTTACGACAATATATCTTATTCAATAATTCGTATTCATTATGTTCATGAACCAACGCTGAAAAGATATCTGCTATACGTTGTTCTATGCGATTCAAAAGCTGGCGTTCTATTTGTCCGCCATCAGACGCTCTTTCTTCATGTATGACATGTACTAGATTTTGATAAATGCTCTCGAGCTTGATAAGTTTAGCACGCCCTCCAAAATGATTATGAAGTACTGTCATGAACTCATGTGCACCACTTTCGGTATAAAGTAGTTTCTTTGCCCCCAAAAGATTCGCATCAGGCTCGGTTTGTATATAGCGAACTATCAAATCAATGGCATACAAATCTAGTTTCATCAATAACTCTTTACGCTGCATCATATTAATGGAAACTTCATAATCCGGATCTACAAAATCTGCTGCCGACATCATCAGACAGGGCAATAAATCTTTATCTTTGACAGCTAACTCTCGTACTAATCCAAACTCTTCCTCTGTCATGGTAGAAGCCCGCATAAACAGTAAAGATGAAATAGGATAAATATTAAACAGAGTTTTACGCAACATGGGATTATTTGCCAAAGTATTAGCTGCCATACGTTGCCCTATTTGTAATGCCGTCCAGCTATGCTCTGCATCTTCCATCCATAAAATGTCTATTTTGGAAAGAATCCCGATTGCATTAAGTGGATTGAAATTCCCTCCCCGATTGAAATCCTGAACAACCTTAAGAGTATTTTCCGCCACAGAATTAGTAAACAACATAATCACCGCATCAGGACGGACATGCTTTAAGAAGTCGAGTGTATTTTGAGAATCCTGCCCACGAACAGCATCCAACCCGGGAGTATCTATGATATTTATCTCACGTAATATTTCAGCATCGTCAAACGTTTCAATGTAACTTACATTATTCAGTAATTCCTTCCGCCCGTCACTTTCTATTGTCCATCGGAGGAATTCCTCCGGTTTTCTATAAGAATCCGGAGAACCATCTTTATGATGAATAATAATATCAGATTCCGGTGCTCCATATTTCAGCCAACCAACATTATAAGTCACCTCCATTTGTCCCGTTGCCATCACTCCATCTTTTCCTAAAATCGCATTTACAAGAGTAGACTTGGATGAACTGATCTTACCAATAATTGCCAATTGCATAGGTTCATGCAGTTTTTTTATGGAACGTTCCAGCGTTTCATGTAAAATAGGTAACGACCCGGACGGAATGGTCTTAAACAACTCATTCAGTTCTATTTCTATAGCATTTATATTATAACCTTCTTCCATAAATCACTAACAAATAGTCTCATTTGGATCCTGACGCAGTTTTTCTTCCTTATTTTCATGTGCCTGAAACGGATTAGAAAGGATTAGATCAATCATGTGTTTTTGAGTGACTAAAGGATTCATCAGCCGTTCCAGTTCCATTTTACGAGATAAAATCGTTTTTTGATTTTGTGAAAGTTTATTCAAATCAGCCATTAATGTTTGTAGGGTTGTTTGCACTTCCTGCACACGTTGTGACACTACCTTAATCCAAACCTGCTGAAATTCAGTAAAACGACTTTCAACAAAAGTACGCAACTGTTGCATAGCCACAGTTATTTGAGGTTGGTATTGCTCTCGCAATTCCGCTACTTTAGATGCACGGACCGTATCAGAGTGGCTCTTTGCAGCGATGCCCAACCCTACGGCAATAGGGATAAAAAGAGGAAGACCGAATCCAAAAAAACCAGCTAAGGAACCCACAACCAAATTAGTTGCAAAACCAGCACCCATACCAGGAACAAGAGACATCAAACGTCTGTGAATAGGTACCTCATTTTCTGCATTTACTTCCATTATTGAGTAAGAAAAATCTTTCACTTGATATTTCAACATTCCCTGAAATTCTTCTATTCGAGATATGCGATCGAAAGCATGTCGAAGTTCTAACACTATTTCGGCACCAAGTGATTCCAACGCCAAGTTCAACTGTTGTCCAATCCACTTACCACCGTTCTCTTTAGTCGCCTGCTCGCTCTGCAATAGTTTATTTAATCCATTGGAAGAGAATAGTATACTTTGCTCATTCAAATGATTGATTACTTCTTCACGAACTTCTGTAATTTTCTGTTGAATTTTAATCCGGAATTCAGATGACGGATTATTCAAGTCATATAACTGTTTTTGAATAATTGTTTCCTTTTGCTTAAGCTCCGTCAGAACTTTCGGATCCGGCATTTTTATCTGGGTTAGCTGAATCTTTATCGGCTCAATGACTTGCTCTAGTAAATCTGAAAAGTCATCACGAATATTCCTTATTATATCTTCTTTATAAGCAATCATCAGACGCTGAAGCTCCGAATCAATCAAACTAAAATGTGATTTCTCGTACATCTTCTCCACATGAGTTTGATTAAATGCCTGTTTAAACTTTGAAGACACTGCTATCACATTCGGCTCTTTAGAAGTGGAAGCATGATTCTTAATCTTTTGCACAGTATCTTGTTGTACTTCAACAACCTGCTCCGGAGTTTTCAAATCACATTTATTGATAATAATCGCACTATGTTTAGCATAACGGGTTACCTTCTGATTGTAAAAATCAAGTTCTGTAGTTGTCAAAGGTTCATTGACGTCTGTCATAAAAAGAGTTATATCCGCTTGTGGCAAAAAATAAGTCGTCAAGAAAGCATGTCGTGGGTCCAATCCTCCAACCCCTGGAGTATCAATCAAAACCAGTCCATTTTTCAGGCATTCCAATGGAAGTTCTATTTCCAAATAAAGTGTATTTTGTACTTGTTCAGCACGTCCCACAGTATACTTTTGAATGTCAGCATAAGGAATTTCCGCCTTTTGAACATGAGACAAGTCACCAAAATATCGTATTACCCGTTCTGCATCTCCATATCGAATGATAGAGACCACCGAAGTACATATATCTTGGTCTACGGGACAAATATTACGCCCAATCAACGCATTTACAAAGGAAGATTTGCCCCGTTTAAACTCCCCGCAAATAAGAACTTTTACTTCTGTATTCTGAATCTGCCTGATCCGTTCTTGAATCTTGGCAAGTGAATCTTTTCTATTTAGTCGCTCCAAAATTGGAGTAACAGCGGTAATTACACCAGTTATTTTTCTTATATCTTCTTCAACCATAATTTATAAATTTCAACTATTTATTATACTGTCGGCCCTCCATATTCATTATAAAAATGATCCCCTTTCGTACAAAGCAGAACAATATTATAGATTGGTATCAATATGTACCAACCGCTTACTCCGACATCATGCATTCGTCTCACTGCGACAGCCAAGGATGGAATAAGTACAGCCAAAGAATAAATAGTTCCGACAAATGGTATAATCGAAAGAAAAATATTAACTAAAAAGAAAGACCAATATTCTTTTCTACTGGCCCGTCCCTCAAATATCGCATATTTCTTCATAGCATATGCATAATATTCAAATATATCTTTTTCCTTGGATACACTTGATTGAATACTATGGCCGCAATAACGACAAAAATGCGCGTCTCCCGGATTTTCTATTCCACATTTAATACATTTCATTATTCATTTACATTTACTCCAACTACATAAATCAATCATCATAGGGAAAATGAGGAGCCGAACTGTCATATTCATCACCCGCATCATTGCTATCCAAACAAAACAAATATAACAAATACAGAGAACCAATAATTGGAACTAAGCCTGCGAGAAGCATCCATCCTGATTTTCCGACATCATGTAATCTTCTCACCGCTACAGCCACACTAGGCACAATAACAAGAATTACATATATCACAGACAATATACCCGCCGAAACCAATGCCAATATCAAGGTCACTAAAAAATTGAAAAGAACAAAATTCCAATACTCTTTCCGGCTTGCACGCCCCTCAAAATTTCCATAATTCTTCCAAACATGAAAATACCAATTGTAATCTACATTATTATCCATAAATCGTAATATTAGAATTAAACATTTATATAATAACTTATTAAAAGCCCACAAATAGGTAATAATTAACCCTCTACATCATTTCACTAGTTAAAAAAATTAGTTATCAACAGAAAAACAGATTACCTATATATAGGGTAATTATCAGTTCTTCTTTTTTAATATAAGAGACGATAACTCTAAAATTCTATCAGTTCATCTTTCTCATTTATCACTCTCCTAAATCGTCAAAATTAAAGTAGTAATCATCAATACAATATTTATATTCGTATGTTGGATGATTATGATTATAAAAAACATTGGCTTTAACTTTCAATTCTTTCTCATCATCTGCTTTTCCTTGTGATCGATAGACAGCAATATAAGAATTGTCTTTACAGTATATATCATAATAGAATATTGTTTGGATAGATGTCCATTCCAATAAATATTTATCATATCGCAAACATACAGGTTGAATTGTAGCCACAAAACGACCATGGTCAGGAGTACATGATATTGACACCAATACCAAAATTACTACTAACATAGATTTTAATGTTCTTCTTATAGTATTCATTCTTCTAAGATTTTAAATTCTAAACACACTGCCATCTTTCTCAAATATACTATGACGATTTTAATTGTTCATAAATAGCTATGGCAACTATTATTGAAATGATAACGGCTATAGTTATGTTAACTCCTGAAGATGCAAACTTATTAAAGACCACCCATCCTGGAATTCTTTCATTCAGACTCATATACAATTCAACTTTTAAATACCATTCAGCGAAATATAAACGCAAAAAGCGCAGACCCAATCGTCATCCGTCCCCAGGTATCGCCAAACACCCACTGCACAAATGAACAAATTTGTCTACGCTTCGTTATATTATAAGAAGAGTCATACCACCCAACTTTTATCCACGCAAGATAAAAGAGAGATGTTTAGATATTCAGGTTATAATAATAGAAGTTACAGACCGTTTGACTTCATTCTGGCAGTTCTTTCAATTGGCGATTTCAGGGAACTGGAACTAGCTTACGCTCGATAACTAATATTTCATTTAAACACAGATAAGTCTCTTTAGACTTATCATCATTCGCAAAGATAATGCGAAAAAAGAATTATGCAAATAAATCTTTCATTTATCTGATAAAAAAAGAAAGCAGCACGATAATCAGTATTAGCTTTTAACAGATACAAATATCATGCTGCTAAAATGTTGTCCTTGTGCAGTCCTTTCATTGGCGATTTCAGAGACCAGGACAAACATATTCTCCATATTCTAGTTCACCGCATCATCTTTACAAGTCTCAAATATAACGAATAATATAGCAGGAAAAAATTACAAAAGTCCCAATCATGCCTAAACAACCCAAAAGCGGTACTATTGATTCGAAAAACATGTCTATCATGACATTTTTTATTTTGCAAATTATAACAACAAAAAGATAGCATTCGTTACAAATATATTATTTACATCTTTCATCTTTCACCTTAAGTCATAAAACCTCCTATTTATCGCACTTTCAAACCATTGACAGTTCTTTTTCAATCTATCACCCAATCTTTCATCTTTCACCACTTATCACTTTCAAAGGAACAGCTATTTCTTTCCTGAACTATTAATAGATAAGTTCCTTTTCATTAAATATAAACTTCCTTTTCATTAATAGATAACTTATTCCTCACCTGATTCAAACTATAAATGCAAGTTCCGTTTTTATAAATGAAACTTTCGTTTATAAAAAC
>ERZ780190.1719-NODE-1719-length-18751-cov-2.771609_pt1 | contig 18751 bp, 20 predicted proteins | sample MGYA00510980_ERZ780190 | MGnify/ENA primary metagenome ERZ780190 (study PRJEB29588, sample SAMEA1972188) | human gut metagenome | biome: human gut; feature: human-associated habitat; material: faeces | place: Denmark | collected 2008/2010 ... | reverse complement strand
AGGAAATCATATACAGTAATAAACCTATGAAAAAAAGAATCAAAATATAGTAACTTCGGAAAGGGAAATGTGCAAGTCCGAGAGGCAAATTTTTTATGAAAGATTGCAACCAACCAAGCAATGCGAAAAATAAAATAAATCCAATATAATAAGCAAACCGACCTTTCTCAGCACCTAGTTTGAAGGTAAACGGAAACATAAAGGCAGGTGGCAGTAATCCGGCTATAAAGATAATTGTAAAAATAGTAAGAAGACCGGAAATATAAAAGTTGTGTCTTATAATCATGTTGATTATTTGCACAATTTCAACAATGATGGCAGAAAGTGTAAGGGGACATACTGTTAAAATATATTTGGAGGATACAATTTCTTTTCGGCTACAGGGAAAGGTACAGGCATAGAGACTCCAATTTGATTTTTCATCGTAAGAAAGCAGGTTTACCGGGATAATGCTGGAAATTGTAATAGGATATAATGCAAAAAACAGATTGTTATTCCATGCTCCGGCAAAGGAAAATACAATAATCAGAATAAAAAATAAACGACAATATTTTATCATCAGATAAAGATCTTTACGAAGTAATCCTTTCATATTCAGTGAACCCCCTTTATCATAAAAATAAACAAATCTTCTATACTGATCGGATGTACCTTAAATCCTTCCGGAATCTGATCTCGAAGAGCTACTGCTTCTACATTGTAAGAAGAGTATTTGACTCCGATGACCGCAGATTGATTGAGTTCCTGAAGCTGTTCCTCTGTACATTGAATGATACCGTATTTTTCCAGAAGCCGGTCTTTTTCTTCGAAAAGAACAAGGTTACCTTTATGAAGAAAGGCAACATAATCACAAATTTTCTCCAGATCACTTACAATATGGGAAGAAATTAAAATTGCATGAGATTCATCTCTGGTAAAATCATTGAAAATATCAAGGATTTCATCGCGCATTACAGGATCAAGACCGCTTGTTGCTTCATCAAGGATCAGAAGTTTAGGATGATGAGAGAGAGCAACTGCAATTCCCAGTTTCATCTTCATTCCTTTTGAAAACTTACCAAATTCTTTTTTATTTGGAAGGTTAAATTTTTGGAGATATTGGTCGTATAGAGAAGGATCCCAGTTGTGAAAAATATCCTTCATAATGTGTCCAATCTGTAAAGGAGTCAGGCATTCCTGAAAACCAACTTCATCTAATACAACGCCAATTTCTTCTTTCAAGATAGTAGTAGCAGAAGTGCAGTCTCTTCCCAAAATTCGAATCGAACCGCTGTCTTTTTTTATGATATCCAGAATTAATTTAATGGTGGTAGTTTTTCCGGCACCATTTTCACCGATGAGTCCTAAGATACATCCACTGGGAAGAGTGAGATTTAGATGATTCAGGGAAAATCCAGGATAGTTCTTATTCAAATCGTTTATTTCTAAAGCATTTGTTTCAAATGTGGTCATAAGCTATTCCTCCATCATGAAATGAAGCATCTCAGTAAGTTCCTGTTCGCTTAGATTACAGGAAGCTGCAAGATGTACTATTTTTTCCATGTAGTCTTCAATTTTTTTCAGATTTGTTTCACGCAAAAGATCCGTATTAAGTGGAGCAACGAAACAGCCCTTTGCTGCAATCGTGTAAATGAAACCTTCTTTTTCCAGTTCATCGTAAGCCCGCTTGGTTGTTACGACACTGATTCGTAGATCTTTGGCAAGGCTTCGAATGGAAGGAAGAGCTTCGTCAGATGGCAATGTTCCACTTATAATTTGCGATTTGAGTTGTGTAAAAATCTGTTCATAGATGGGTGCACCACTTTTGTTATCTATGAATATATTCACGTTTTCACCTCGCTTAAAATGTTATAACTGTATATATACAGTATATACAGTTAGCGAAGGTGTGTCAAGAGAAACAATCCTGCTTGTATAGAAATTTGATTCATGGTATGATAATTTTTATAGATTAAACGGAATTACCAGTCGAATAATATCTGGAGAAATCAATGTATGAAGAGTAGGAGAATAAATATAATGATTTCTCTGATTAAAGTTATGGTAGTGGGAGGAAGGAAAAATGCAGACTTTTGCGAATACAGGAATAAAAACGGAAGTTATAGACGAAATTATTTCATTTGCAAAAAAACATGATATACATTGTGTGATTCTTTTTGGATCCAGAGCGAGGGGAGACTTCAAGAGGACGAGCGATATTGATATTGCGGCAAGTGGTGGTGATTTTGATCGTTTTGCATTAGATGTTGATGAAGAGACATCCACGTTGCTGGAATTTGACATTGTGGACCTGGATAGAGATATGCAAGACGCCTTACGAGAATCGATACGGAGAGAGGGGAAAATTCTTTTTGAAAAAGTATGAAAATTTTTGTGTGTCATTGGAAAATATGAAGGATATTTATAATTACGAAGAACCGTATGATAATGTCGTTCTAACTGGTTTGGTTGGATTATATGAAATTACATTTGAGCAGTCATGGAAGATGATGAAAGAAATATTGGAGATACATGGATTTGCAGAAGGAGCAACAAGTTCTCCGAAAATGATTCTCAGAACAGCATATAAAGCAGGTATGATAAAGGATGAAGAACTATGGTTATCTGCATTACAAGAAAGAAATAATGTAACACATTCTTATAACCGAAAGATTGCAATGGGGATTATTACGCAGGAAAAACAGAAGTTTTATAAAATGTTCTGTGAATTAAAAGAAGAAATTGACAGGAATTGGATATAGTAGTCAGGAGCATAAAATGGATACAAATGAAATCAAGATTCGCCCGGCAACCGAAGCGGACGCAGCAGAAATTTTAAATATCTATGCACCCTATATAACGGACACAGCAATTACATTTGAATATGATGTTCCGACACTGGAAGAGTTTACCGGACGGATTCGTCACACACTGGAGAAATATCCGTATCTGGTGGCAGTAAGAGACAGCGAGATTATCGGTTATGCATATGCAGGAGCTTTTTATGGGCGGGCTGCATATGACTGGTCGGCAGAAACTACGATTTATGTAAAGAAGGGTTGCAGGCACATTGGTGTTGGAAAACTGCTTTATCAGGCACTTGAAACTGCACTGAAAGCACAGAATATCATCAATCTATATGCATGCATTGGATATCCGGAAGAAGACGATGAATATCTGACAAAGAACAGCAAGCAGTTCCATGAACATCTGGGATACCGTTTGATCGGAGAATTCCGGAAGTGTGGTTATAAATTTGGGCGTTGGTACCATATGGTCTGGATGGAGAAGATGATAGGAGAACATCCGGAGAAACCGGAGCAGGTAAAGAGATTTTCAGAAATATAGTGATGGAAATTAAAAAACGGGAGAATGCTGTTTGAAAATGCATTCTCCCGTTTCTCAATATTGTTATGAGAGCATCTCTTCGATCTTCGCCTGCATTTCAGCGACGGTGTGCTTTCGTGACCGGGCACATTCCTGTGCCTGACAGCCGCAGATCAAACATTTGCGGTAGACGCCGCGGGAGAGTTTTTCTCCGTCTGTTCCAATCACATCCATATCAAAAAGACGTCCGAAGGGATGGCTTTCTTCGATTTCTGTTGTTAGTTCTTTAATTTTATCTGCCGGATAGTCGACTGTAAGAATAATTTCATTTCCAGTCTTCTCATCAAACTCAGTTTGGGTAAGAATCGGAATGTTCTCTTTTTGTAATACAGCAAAAAGTGCTTCCTTTCCGGAAAGGAATGCTTTTTTGATCTGTTCATTCGTCTTTATAGGTCCCGGAATATTCATGCAGAATGAAATCACTGGGCAATGATATCTTTGAATATATTCATTTTGTATATTAACGCGGCGCTCGCGGCAGGCGAGCATGTCGGTTAATACTACTTTCTGTCCTTTCATAGCAGATCCTCCTAATAATGAATAACATTTTCTTGTTGTCTGATCCGTTCGATTACAGGAATTGCTTCCGGACTTTTGAAATAATCCAGTGTGGTTTGTGGTACCAGCTTCGAAATGGTATCATAGTCACCATTTTGCAGGGCAAGACGTACATTGGAAGCGCTGATCGGTGTATCCTCACAGGTCTTTCTTGGGACAACGATACATTCGATGCCCTGTTCCGGTAATTTTTCAGACATGATCCGGTTATAGATTCCGGTAACCAGGCTAGTAGGCTCTTCTCCTACGTAACGGCGAGTGATACCGAGCACCTTTGCAATCTGCGTAAATACCGTCAGGTCCAACATGGCGTGGCTTTCAATCACTGCATTCTCATCTTTCTGGAAATAGCTTGGAAAAGTAGCATTGCTGATAATATATGGACCACTGTCGTGATAACAGATGTTTTTCAAGTGTGCTGTTCCTTTCATGACGAGTTGTTTTCTGATCTTGAATGGAACCAGGCTGGCATCTTCACTGACAATGAAGAGATGAAGCAGATCATTTTCAGCAGCCGCTTTTTCTACAAGATACTGGTGTCCGAGGGTAAACGGGTTGGCGTTCATGACGAGAGCAGCAATCTTTCTGGTGGGAGTCTCAGCAGTCAATCCTTCTGGAAGTGTATCTTTTGCAAAAGTACGCAGATAATTCTGAAATCCGGTTTTTCGGTTTTCCATGAAGACAATCTGTCCATCGATCCGGGCAATTTCATAGAATCCAAGATCACCGAAGAACTTGGCAGAATTACATTTGGTGTAAAGAAAAAGGTGTGTATTCCCTCTTGAAAACTGAAATTCAATCAGATGAGAGACGATGGAATTCATCAGTCCTTCTCCCTGATGTTCATGGCTTACGGCAAAACATCGTAAGGTGTTGCCAAAACAGCTTCCTGTTGCGATAATGTGCATCTCATCGTCATGCCGCAGGTGTAATCCAGGTTAGCATCTCTGCGGATCCCTTCTGAGATAAGGAGTGCGTCCACTTCATCGTTGGCTCGCTTGTCGGAAGGATAGATTTGAGAAATATAATAATCTGCCATAGATAAATTCCTTTCTGCACAGTAGCTCAAAATATTTGATGAAATTATTTTAACATGTGTATAGAAAATGTAAAGAGGAGCATGGATTCAAGAAAGAAATCAGGCATTATTCTTAAAAAAATACAAATTGGATTTATGTCATATTGATATGATCACAATATGAATTATGTAATTTACTAATAACCAGGATAACCCTATAATATAGTCGGATAAAAAATAATCGTATGATTTATAGTAAAGGAAGGATAGATATGGCAACCATTTTTCCAAGAGAAGAAAAAGCAGAGATGTTATTTGACAAGATTCTTGCAAACCCGGAGGCATGCAGGCGACTGAAAAGAACTTTTTATGATGCCATTGATTCCGGAGATGAGTTTGTGACAGAGAATCTTCCCGCAAAGCAGTTCACCGCTGCATTATTCGATGCATATGAAAATAAAGATCTGACTGCATTTCTCATGGCTGTGTGCCAAAACAGTATGTTCGATCTTTTAAGAAATGCTTTTCTGATACCGTTTAAATTTAATGCGGATGGACAGACAAATCCTTATTTTTTGACAGATGAAGAGGGAAAGCTTCTGGAAAATCTTCCGATTCATGTAAAGGAAAAAGAATATGAAAAATTTCGAAAAGTTTATCAGAAGCGTGATAAAATAAAAATGTATCTGGCACACGGATATAAGAAAAGGCATTGTTATGATTCAGAAACAATGGAAACACAGGAATATAAGATGGGAGAGCATGACGGAGTACTTCTGATCTATGAACTTCCGGATACCGTAAAAGAAAAAAAGACGGAGGCTGAAGCTTATGCAGCTGTGTGGAATATTATGATGGAACTTCAAAAGGAACTGCCAAATTCTGTGGTATATTACGGACAGGATTTCTTGCAGGAAGAAGGAAAAAGATTTGATGAAATGGGGGTTTTCCTTCCGCTAGAACACTTTTCTGACAGACTGGAAAGGCATATAGAAAAAGCGGATCAAATTGTATATGGTAAATAAAAAGATGCATCTGGTTGAAAAAAGATCAGATGCATCTTTTTATTTAAAATTCTTTTTTACGTGCAATAACGGAATGTCTTATCCGTTAGAATTCTTGCAAAGATAAGTCCAAGAGGCAAGGCAAGAATGATAAGTATTGCAGCTGCAAACCAGGATGCAGAGGTTTGCAGAGACATCACTCCAAGATTATAGATTGCCCGGTAAAGATAAAGTCCCGGTACCATGATGACAATAGAAGGTACAGTCAGAGAAATTCTCGGGTAACCGATTTTGCTTTTTAATACAGAAGCCAGAATTCCGGCAGTCAGGGCACCGATAAAAGCTGCGGCTGCAGGAGGCAGGGAGGCCAAGTCTACCAGTTCAAGACGGAGTGTATTGGCAATTGCTCCAATGATACCGGCTGTGGCAGAGAGTTCTTTAGGACTGTTGAACATAACAGAAAAGCCGAACACCCCGCAGAAGCTGGCGAGAAGCCGGAATAGTATATGTTGCCAGAGTGTGAGAGAAAGAGGTGGGAAATCACTTGGCTTTAAATGAAGGATAAGTGCCATGATCCAGGCGGTCAAGGTTGCGACAAGAATGATGATCATTGCGTAAGCAAGTCGTTCCAGGCCGGATCGCATATCCAGTTTTGCAAGGTCAATACCACTGGTAATAAACGGAAATCCCGGTATGATAAACAGCATGGAACAAATGTATCCCGCTTCATGCAGTGCCGGAATATGAAAAATAATTTCCGCAAGGTGGAAACAGATGTCATAAACAAGACAGGCCGCCGAGATGGATACGGCAATATTTAAAAACAGTGTATAATGGTGTTTAATCAGTTTGGTACGGACAACATTTCCGACACCGGCGGCGATAAATGCCAGAATCATTTCCACAGGACCGCCGCCTAAAAGAAAAGTGAAGGCACAACAGGCGAGTGCGGCGGCAAATCCCAGTTTTGCAGGCGAATACAGCGTGTGGATTTTTTCAATGGTGTCCAGTTTTTTGTGAATCTGTTCACCGGTCATATGCGTTTTTTCTTCCGGAAAACGTTCAACAAACTGTTCCATGCGGTACAGCTTTGACGTATTGACCCCGGTATTGGCAATGCTTAAAGACTGGGAAACACAATCCGTTCCGTCAAAGCAGTTAAATTCAATGGACATCAGTCCGACATCCACCGTGCAGGTAACACCAAGTTCCTTTGACAGGCGGTTCATGGAAGTGCGCACACGCCATGCTCCGGTACCGCAGGAGAGCATCATAAGTCCTACTCTGCCGATAACAGAAGCTTTTTCGATTAATCCTGCATTTTCAATCAGGACGTTGCTGTCTGCTTTTGCATAGTCATGCCAGGGGATTTCCATGTGGTTTTTTTCCATAATATCAACATAAGAAGCCGGTCCGGCTGTATCTTTTGTGCTATCCATAAATAATCGCCTCCGCTTTGGCGGCATGCCGCTCCAGATTTTTCAAAAAATGAGAATTTGGCAGGAAAATCCCAAGTTCATCATATCGGTTATTCTGCTCGACAAGGGAATCCTGACCGTAAAATACGAAAGCCATTGGCAGTTCTTTTTCCAGCTGGATCATTAAATCCCAGACGGCACAGTAGGCTTCTGATTCTGTTTCTTTTAATTTAATGGTATCGGGAAGCTCACGGATCAGCAGTACACCGGTATTTTTTTCTAAAACCTGCTGTTTAATATTCATATCGTCATCGCGGTAGGAATGACTGTAACGGTAAGCCTGTGCAAGATACATCTTTTTCTTTCCGTCAAAATGGTTATAAACTTCACGAAAATGTTGATACTCCTTTTCATGGATGCAATTTTTAAATTCAGGCAGAAGCACCCCGTTCTCATCTGTCATAATGACAGGATTGGTCTTTCCGTCAGCGTTAAAACGATAGGGAATCAGATAAGAATTTCGTATCAGATCAAAAAGGGTATTTTTGCTGATTGCCATAAGAAAAGCGGATAAATCCCTGTTGCGGTAAGCGCGAAACAGTGCTTGACAGAATTCATCGGCAGAAAGGGAATCCTCCAGTTCATCATTACTGAATAAATCATTGCAAAAAGTTTCAAAAAGCTTGTCGCATGCCCATGGGTCAGCCAGAATTTTCTGGAACAGGACATCTGCATGTTCTTCTCTTGGGAAAATAGTTTGCTCTTTCATCGTTCTCTCCATTCCGCAGGCATTTTAATGTAGGAGAAACCGCAGACGGAATGTATTGAATTCTGCGATAGGAGCAGTTTTGTGATACCTGCGGCACAATACTGCCAATGTCAGGGTATGCCTGATGATACATATTCTCCGGATTTTCAGCAATTTTATCGCAAGCGGTGGCGATTGCTTTTTTTATTCCGCTCGATTATACTATGGAAATAAGGATAAGTAAAAACTATAATTGATATGATATAAATATCAAATTGATATGACAGAAATGAGTATGGGACGGGTAAAAAAATGACACTTCAACAGTTAAAATATGTAATTACAGTTGCAAATACAGGGACGATTACAGAAGCCGCGAACCGGCTGTTTATTTCCCAGCCGAGTCTGACGAATGCGATTCACGAGCTGGAAAAAGAAATGAATATCACGATATTTAACCGGACGAATAAGGGAATCAGCATATCCAAAGAGGGGGAGGATTTTCTGGGATATGCAAGACAGGTTTTGGAACAGGCGGCGATACTGGAGGATAAATACAAAGGCGGAAGCGGCGGAAAGAAACAGTTTTGTGTATCAACACAGCACTATTCGTTTGCGGTGAATGCATTTGTGGATTTGATTAAGGAATACGGACAGGACGAATATGATTTCAGTCTGCGGGAAACGCAGACCTATGAAATTATCGAAGATGTGGCAAGAATGAGAAGTGAGATAGGAATTTTGTTTCTGAATGATTTTAACGAAACGGTTCTGGGTAAGATTTTAAAGTCACACGAGCTGGAATTTCATCCGCTGTTTGTTGCAAGACCGCATGTTTTTATCAGCCGCAAGCACCCGCTGGCGGGAAATGCAGTGATTACCAATGAGGAACTGGAGCAGTATCCGTATCTGTCCTTCGAGCAGGGAGAGCATAATTCGTTTTATTTTTCGGAAGAAATTTTTTCGGCGGTTGAGCGCAAGAAAAATATCCGTGTGCGTGACAGGGCAACGTTGTTTAATCTCTTAATCGGATTAAATGGTTATACAGTGTGCAGTGGTGTCATTGACAAAAAATTAAACGGCAAAGACATCATTGCTGTGCCGCTTGCCGATGAAAGCGAAATGCGGGTTGGCTACATCACGCATAAAAAGGGAATGATGAGCCGGCTGGCAGCGACCTATCTGGAAGCGTTGAAAAAATACGTGGAATCGTAAAGTTTCATATTTAAAGCCTGAAATCATGAGGTGTATAGGCACAAGTGGTTTCAGATTTTTTGATATAGTTTAAAGCTATGAACAAATAACATTTATAGGTATTATACAAATGATACCGACATTCTTATAATAAAATCCATAAATACGACATTTGTGGATAAAGTCCGTAAATGAAAGAAAAACGGCGGATAAAGCTGCCCGCAGGGATTTTAGAATAAGGAGAGAAAGAATGAAGACATCGGTTATCGGATTTCCAAGAGTGGGAACATTAAGAGAGTTAAAGTTTGCATCGGAAAAATATTTCAGAAAAGAAACCGGAGCAGAGGAGCTTTTAAAAGAAGCACGCAGACTGCGAAAAACACACTGGACGGTACAAAAAGAGGCAGGAATTGATTACATTCCATGTAATGACTTTTCGTTTTATGATACAGTGCTGGATACAGCCGTTTTGTTAGGCATTGTGCCAAAGCGGTATCAGGAATTAAATTTATCCGCACTGGATACATACTTTGCAATGGCGCGCGGTTATCAGGGAGAATCCGGTGACGTAAAGGCGCTGGCAATGAAAAAATGGTTTAATACAAACTATCATTATATTGTGCCGGAAGCAGAGGACGATACAAAGATTGCGCTTGTGGGAGAGAAGCTGTGGGAAGAATATGAGGAAGCAAAGGCACTCGGCATTGAAACAAAGCCGGTTCTTACAGGACCGTATACGCTGTTAAAGCTGTGCCGTTATACAGGCAGCAAAACAGCAGAAGATTTTACAGATGCGGTGATCGCGGCATATCAGCAGGTGCTTGAAAAATGTGCGGCACACAGGATAATGTGGCTTCAGCTTGATGAACCGGCACTGGTGCGTGATTTATCAAAAGAAGATATTGCACTGTTTCATAAAATTTATGAAAATGTACTGCCTTGCAAAAAGACAGTCCGGATTCTGTTACAGACGTACTTCGGCGATGTGCGTGACAATTATAAGGATTTGACAGAACTGCCGTTTGACGGTATCGGACTCGATTTTATTGAAGGAAAAGAAACAGTTCATTTAATTGAAAAGTACGGATTCCCGAAGGACAAACTGCTTTTTGCCGGTCTTGTAAACGGTAAGAATATCTGGAGAAATCATTATGACCGGACATTAAATCAGTTACAGCAGCTTACAGGAAAGGGCATACAGACTGTATTATCAACATCGTGTTCATTATTACACGTTCCATATACGGTAAAACATGAAACAAAACTTTCAGAAAAGTATCTGGACTATTTTGCATTTGCAGAAGAAAAGCTTTCAGAATTAAAGGAATTAAGCGGATTTGCCGAAAATCCGTCTTATATGCAGGAGAGCGCATATAAAAAGAACTGCGCACTCTTTACGGAAGACAGAGATTGTAAAAATGCGGCGGTGAAGAAGCGTCTGTTAGAAGTGACTGAGAAAGATTATGTCAGACTGCCAAAGCGCAGTGAACGCCAGCAGTTACAGAAAGAAACGTTTCATTTACCGCAGTTTCCGACAACAACGATTGGTTCATTTCCACAGACCAAAGATGTCAAGCAGAACCGTGCGGCATTCCGTAAGGGAGAAATCACCGAGCAGGAATATACTGCATTTAATAAGAAAAAAATTGCGGAATGTATAAAGAAGCAGGAAGAAATTGGACTGGATGTACTGGTACACGGTGAATATGAAAGAAATGATATGGTAGAATATTTCGGTGAAGCACTGGGCGGCTTTCTTTTCACGGAAAAAGCATGGGTTCAGTCTTACGGAACACGCTGTGTCAAGCCACCGGTCATCTGGGGTGACGTATACCGCGAAAAGCCGATGACAGTGGCATGGTCAGTTTATGCACAGTCCCTGACGGATAAGGTGATGAAGGGAATGCTTACAGGCCCTGTTACGATTTTAAACTGGTCTTTTCCAAGAGAAGACATTTCCATTAAAGAATCCATTTCACAGATTGCACTGGCAATCCGTGATGAAGTGCTGGATTTAGAGGCAAACGGTATCCGCATGATTCAGATTGATGAAGCTGCATTAAGGGAAAAACTGCCGCTTCGCCGCTCTGACTGGGATACAGAGTATCTGGATTTTGCAATTCCGGCATTCCGACTGACACACAGCGGTGTCAGACCGGAAACACAGATTCACACCCATATGTGCTACAGTGAATTTACAGATATTATTCCGGCGATTGATGCCATGGATGCCGATGTAATCACATTTGAGGCGTCACGTTCGGATTTACAGATTCTTTCTGCCCTGCGTGAAAATCATTTTGAAACAGAGGTCGGACCGGGCGTTTACGATATTCATTCACCGCGTGTTCCTTCTGTAGAAGAAATCGTGCAGGTACTTGAAAAAATGCTGACACAGATTGAACCGGATAAGCTGTGGGTCAATCCGGACTGCGGCTTAAAGACGAGAGGAATTCCCGAAACACAAGCAAGCCTTATTAATATGGTGCAGGCGGCAAAACAAATCCGGGTGGCACACAGTAAATAAAAGTGTGATACTGTCTTTCAAATAAAAAGTGAAACAAGCCGGGAGCAGAACCGGGAGAAAATCCCGGTCTGTTTCCGGCTTGTTGTATCAGCGCTGTTCCAGAAGCATTAAAAGCTGCGGCAGAAGCTGCTGTTCTTTTGGTGTTAAACCGTCTTTGACCTGGTTGATAATCAGGTAAATGTCATCTTTAGAAAATGAAATGCCGGACTGCTGTGCCTTGCGGCTTAATGCAAGAATCAGCGGCAGAATTTCATCATTGCTTTTTCCTTTTGAAAGCGTTTTAAATTCATTGATTAAAAGCTGCTTTTTAAAATCCAGTTCAGACATCGTTTATTTCCTTTCTTTTACAAATTAAAATCAGACAGCGTTTTCATGTAGGTATCGTATTGTTTCTGCTGCTCCGGGGTCAGAAGCATATTTAAAAGACCTGTGGGAGGGGCAGAGGATTTTGTGCCGGAAGTATGCTGGCTTTTTGGCATGCCGGTAGTGTCGGCAGAAACATTTGGCTCATTTTGTGCACCGTCTGCCGGAGTTTTTTTTGGCGGTGGGGCTTTGACGTCAGTTTTGCCGGGGGTATTGCCGTCTTTGGAATTTTTGGAATTTGCGGTATTATTTGTAGTATTGACAGTCTGATTCATCATATTCAGAATAATGGGATTGTTGAATAAATCGGCGCCGTCATCAAAGGACTGAAACAGATTCATCATTTCGGACACCTTTGAAAAGCTGCGGAACTGTTCAATCATTGCGGCATATTTTTCAGGACAGTAAGGCATTACCGTATTTAAAAAGTCGTCATTGGTAAAAATGTCATTGATGGAATTTATGTAGGCGTGGCTGCTCTGCCCCCGGATTGCAGGGTTTCCCGGAGAACGGTTATAAAAACGCAGTGTTTGTGAAAATTCATTCATGCGGATTATTAAAGAAAGGGGCTTTTGCAGCTGATAATCCAGAAAAGGAATCATTGCTTTAAACATTTGTGTGGATTCATCGACGGTACGCAGGTCAAATTCGGTGATAGGTAATTCTTTTGCCATGTTTCCTCCATTCTGCCGTCACTCAATATAGTAATAGTATATGCAATGGAGAAAAATGTATGAATATAATAATAGCAGATTTATATGTGGAGGAAAAAGATATGGACAGACCATGGAATTCATTGCAGAAAAATCCGGTACAGACAGCCAAAATGCAAAGAGGAAAAGCACAGCGCGGGCAGGTGCAGGAAAGTAAAATACAGACAGATAAAATAAAGAAAGAAAAACCACAGCGCATGATTGTAACGGATGAAACCAGTGTTTACGGCATTGATATGGCGTGTTTCCATGAAAAACAGGAAGAGTGACTGTTTTAGTAAAAAGAAAACCCTGCGGCTGATGCCGCAGGGAAAACTGTTTATAAACGTCAGTTCAGACAGTTTTTAACCGGATTAGCAGCCGCAGCCACATCCGCCGTTGTTAAATGAACCGTTGTTGCCGCATCCGCCGCAGAAGAACAGTAAGAGGATAATCCACAGGCAGCTGTTGTCGCCACAGCCGCAGCCACCGTTGTTGTTTAATCCGTTGCCACAGCTGCTGCAAAGAAGGAGCAGGATAATAATCCAATAGCATGAGCTGCCTCCAAATCCATTGCAATCTCCACATCCGCCACAGTTTGTTGCTGCTAAATCACTCATTTTGATTCCTCCAAAATTCATTTACAATACAATTTTATGTATAGAGGCTTGTTTGTGTTCCACAATATTTAAGGATTATTTCATTGCATTCTTTTTTTCTTTGTTATATTATCTAGTAATAATACGGAAGATTGAAGAAAGGTAGAAAAAATGTCTGAAAATAAAAGAAACTTTCTGGTGCATGGGGGGATTCTTGCCATGGCGGGTATTCTGGTAAGAATTATAGGAATGTTTTACCGGATACCACTGGTAAATATTATCGGAAGTGACGGAAACGGAATCTATGGTGCGGCGTATAATGTATACAATATTATGCTGGTACTGTCGGCATATGGGCTGCCAATGGCAGTGTCAAAGCTGGTTTCGGCAAAATTTGTTGCAAAGCAGTTTAAAAATGCGGCTTCTATTTTTAAGTGTGCGCTGATTTTTGCGACCTGTACAGGCGGTATCGCAGCTCTTTTATTATTCTTTGGAGCGGATTTTATCGAAAATGTATTTTATAAAGGTGTTCCGGGCATGGCAATTCCACTTAGGATTCTTGCACCGACCATCTTTTTTGTGGCGATTTTAGGCGTTATGAGAGGTTTTTATCAGGGACAGGGAACGATGATTCCGACTGCGGTTTCACAGATTGCAGAACAGATTGTCAATGCGGCAGTCAGCCTTCTTGCGGGATATTTCCTCATTCAGGCATATCAGTCATCAGCCAATACGGCGGCTTACGGTGCGGCAGGGGCAACACTTGGTACAGCAATGGGTGCATTGACAGCATTAATCTTTTTAATTGTGCTGTATCTGATATACCGTCCGACCTTTGCACGCATGGTGGCAAAGGACAGAGTCAGTAAAAGACAGTATGACAGGGATATTTACAGAACCATTGCACTTACAATGATTCCGATTATTTTAGGACAGACGTTTTACCAGATTAGTGCGGTCATTGATGATATGATGTTTAGTAATATGATGATTGGCACCGATATTACAAAGAGCATTACGACCGATATGGGTAATTTTAATTCCAGTTACAGCTTATTAATCGGTATTCCGCAGGGTGTCGCTTCCGCGATGTCGGCTTCAATGTTACCGAGTATTGTGGCATCGTACACACAGGGCGAAATCGGTGCAGTGCGCAAAAAGATAAAAGAAACGTTAAAGACCAATATGTTTATTGCAATTCCGTCTTTTGTCGGATTGTTTGTACTGGGTAAGCCGATTATCCAGCTGCTGTTTGCACGATATGACAGCACGCAGGGCGGCATGATGTTAAAAATCGGTGCGATAGCCGTAGTATTTTATACATTGTCTACCGTAACCAGTTCGGCTTTGCAGGGCATTGACGAGATGAGTACGCCGGTAAAGCACTCCTGCATTTCACTGGTTGTGCATATTATTCTGGTATTTGTGCTGTTAAAGTTTTCAAGACTGGGAATTTATGCTATAGTAATAGGTAACGCAAGTTTTCCGATTATTATTTTCATATTAAATATAATTTCATTATATAGACATATCGGATACCGGATGGAATACCGTCAGACCTTTATTGTTCCGGCTGTGTGTGCTCTGATTATGGGCGTGGCAGCAGGACTTGTTTATGACGGAATGATAAAATTAACAGCTTCTAATATCCTTTCTTTAATGGCAGCATTTATTGCAGCGGGAATCTTTTATTTTGGACCGCTGTTTGTGGCAAAAAAGAAGAAGTGGTATTAAATAGGCATTAAAATGCCTGCGGAATGAGGAGTATATGTGGATAACGGTTGATTTTGACAGCAGCGAGGCAATTTATATGCAGCTGTGTAATCAGATTGTGGAGGCGATTGCCGTGTCAAAGCTGCAGGAGGGCGAGTCCCTGCCGTCCGTGCGTCAGATGGCAGAATATGCAGGGATTAATATGCATACAGTCAATAAGGCGTATGCACTGCTTCGTCAGGAGGGCTATATTACACTGGATAAAAGGCGGGGCGCAGTGGTCAATCTTGGACTGGATAAGAGAAAAGCAATCGAGTCCATGACAAAGGATTTGCGCCAGATTATTGCACGCGCAAAATGTAATGGCATGAGCGCGGAAGAAATTCATGGAATTGTAGACGGTGTCATATCAGAAATGGAAGACAGTGGCAGACTATAGAAATGGAGAAGCATATGTTGTGTGAGAACTGTAAAGAAAGAGAAGCAACCGTACATTTTACAGAGATTATGAATGGGAGAGTGCAGAAACACCATTTATGTAAAGAATGTGCGGCACAGATGGAAATGATGGGATATGCTTCCAATGAAGTTCCGTTTGTGAAATTGTTGACAGGTATGCTTGCGGCGGGACAGACGCAGGAACAGGGAGAAAATCCATTGCAGTATGTACGCTGTCCGAAATGCGGCATGACGTATGAAGAATTTACGAGGGTGGGAAAGTTTGGCTGTGCAGAGTGTATCGATGTATTCGGTCCGCTGATTGGCGACCATATGAAAAAGCTTCACGGCAGTGATACCCATACCGGCAAGACTTACACAAAAGAAAAAATGCAGCCTGAAACAAAACAGGAGCAGGAACAGCAGGATATAGAAGCTTTGAAGCTCCGGTTAAAAGAAGCCGTCATGCTGGAAAATTTTGAAGCGGCGGCAAAATACCGTGACGAAATTAAGGCATTACAGGCAAAGGAGGAGCATAATGCTTAGATGGTTTGAGCAGAACGGACCGGAGGGTGATGTGGTCATTTCCAGCCGGGTGCGCCTTGCAAGAAATTTAAAGGATTATAATTTTTCATTAAAACTGGATACACCGGATGCGCATAAAATGATTGGCGAGGCGGCACAAAAGCTGCGTGTTCTGCCGGAATTCAAAGATTTTCACGAGTATCATTTTGAGAATCTGGAAGAAGTCCAGCGCGAAGCAATGAAAGAACGTCATGTCATCAGTCCGTTTTTATTAAGTCAGAGCGTCGCAGGCGGATTTGTATCATCGAATGAAGATTTGTCCATTATGTTAAATGAGGAAGACCATATCCGCATACAGGCATACCGTGCAGGAATGGATATGGAGCGCGCCTATGAGGCGGCAGACCATATAGATGACTGTATCGGTGCGGTGCTTCCGTATGCGTATGATACGCAGTACGGATATCTGACAACCTGTCCGTCCAATGTCGGAACAGGCATGAGAGTGTCTTATATGTGTCACCTTCCGGCGCTTGCATGGAATAATAAAATACAGGGTATTGCGGCGGAAATTGGCAGATTCGGACTGGTCATGCACAGCGTTTATTCGGACGGCAATAAGTCTGCGGGGGATATTTATCAGATATCCAATCAGATTACGCTGGGCGTTACGGAAAAAGAACTGATTGAGAATATTACCAACATTGTGCAGCAGATTGTCACACAGGAGCGGATTTTAAGAAACCGTTTAAAAGAAAAACAAAAGATTTCCGTGCTGGACGGCATTTACCGTTCTTACGGCATTTTAAAATATGCAAGGAAGGTATCATTAAAAGACGGGCTGGTACTGCTTTCACAGTTACGGCTCGGTCTGGCGGAGGGGCTTGTAAAAACGCCGGATGAGAGAGATTATGCGATTTACCAGCTGATGATAGGGATTCAGCCGGGCAATCTTGAAATGCTTGCATCACAGGAACTTACAGAGGAAGAAACCGATGTGATGCGGGCGCAGTTTATCAGGGAAAATTTACCTTCAATTGAATAAAGTGAGGAGAAAAAATATGCAGAGCAGATTTACAAAAAAGGCGCAGGAAGCGCTTGACCATGCGGCAGAAACAGCAGCAATGCTGGGGCATGGCTATATCGGTTCGGAACATTTGTTAATCGGACTGATTCAGGCAGAAGACAGCCTGGCATCAACCGTGCTGTTAAATAACGATGTCACAGCGGAAAAAATTATCAACCTCGTCTATCAGCTGATTGCACCGGATAATCAGGTTGGCGTGAAAGAACCGTCAGGCTATACGCCGCGTGTACGCCGCATTTTGGAAAATTCAGCAAAGGAGGCAGCGCGTTTTCATGCGGACAGTATCGGAACGGAGCATTTGTTAATTGCGATTATTAAAGAAACAGAGAGTGTTGCGGCAAGACTGTTAAATACACTCGGCGTTGCGATAAAGAAGCTGTATGTGGATACGCTTGCGGCAATGGGCGAGGATGCCAATTCCTACCGTGAAGATTTCCAGAATGGCAGACCGCGCGGAAAGAAATCCACACAGACCTTAGACCAGTACAGCAGGGATTTGACAGAACTTGCAAGAAACGGCAAATTAGACCCGGTTATCGGCAGAAGTGAAGAAATCCAGCGTGTGATTCAGATTTTAAGCAGACGTACCAAAAATAATCCGTGTCTGATTGGTGAGCCGGGTGTCGGTAAAACGGCGATTGCGGAAGGACTTGCGGCACGGATTGTCGAAGGCGATGTACCGGAAACAATTAAGGGGAAAAGACTTCTTACACTGGATTTATCGGGAATGGTTGCCGGTTCAAAATACCGCGGCGAGTTTGAAGAACGTATTAAGCGCGTGATCAATGAAGTCAAGGCAGACGGAAATGTCCTGCTGTTCTTAGATGAACTGCATACGATTATCGGTGCGGGCGGTGCGGAAGGTGCGATTGATGCTTCCAACATTTTAAAGCCGTCCCTTGCGCGCGGCGAGATTCAGCTGATCGGCGCGACAACGCTGGAAGAATACCGCAAATATATCGAAAAAGATGCTGCCCTGGAACGCCGTTTTCAGCCGGTTACGGTCGAAGAGCCAACGGAAAAAGAGGCGATCGGCATTTTACAGGGAATCGTTTCCAGATATGAAGAGCATCATAAAGTAAAGATTCTGCCGGAAGCCCTCGAGGCCGCAGTACATCTTTCCAATCGCTATATCAACGACCGGAAGCTCCCGGACAAGGCGATCGACGTGATGGACGAGGCGGCTGCTGCGGTGCGCCTGCAGCGGATGCAGACGACTGACGAGGCAACAGACCAGGCAAAGGAAATCAAAACGCTGGACGAAAAGCTGGAGCAGGCAATCCGCGATCAGGATTTGGAGGAGGCCTCAAGACTAAAGCAAAAGCTAAAGGAGGCGCTCACCCGTTACGAAAAGCACCAGAAACGACAGGAAAAGAGCCGCAAAAAGGGGCAGCCAGAGGTGACAGCAGAGGATATCGCAAAGGTCATTTCCACTTGGACAAAGGTTCCGGTGAGCCGCCTGACCGAAAAAGAGAGCGAACGGCTGTTAAAGCTGGAATCT
>ERZ780190.1712-NODE-1712-length-18803-cov-3.462449_pt1 | contig 18803 bp, 18 predicted proteins | sample MGYA00510980_ERZ780190 | MGnify/ENA primary metagenome ERZ780190 (study PRJEB29588, sample SAMEA1972188) | human gut metagenome | biome: human gut; feature: human-associated habitat; material: faeces | place: Denmark | collected 2008/2010 ... | reverse complement strand
GTGGCTGCGCAGGGCGCCCCGCGCGTCCTCTTCACCGGGTTCGTCAACGGCGAGCCCTTGGCTGAGTTGTACTCCAACTGCTATGCCTACGTTCTGCCCTCCGACGTGGAGGGCATGCCCATGAGCCTGCTGGAGGCCATGGCATACGGCCGCTGCTGCGTGACGAGCGACATCCCCGAGTGCGCGGATGTCCTCGCGGGCAACGGCGTGACGTTCGAGAAGGGAAGTGTCGATTCCCTGCGGTCCGCGCTGCGAGACCTGCTCCCGGACGCTGGCCACGCAGGCGTCCTCGGCGCTGCCGCCAAGGCGCATGTCGAGAAAACCTACAACTGGGACTCCGTCGTCGAGCGGACCCTTGCCGTCTACGGGGGTGATGTCCGATGAGGATCCTTCTCGTAAACAAGTTCCACTACCGCAAAGGCGGTGCGGAGACCTATTACCTCACCGTCGGATCCGAGCTGGAGCGCATGGGGCATGAGGTTGCCTATTTCTCCATGAGGCACCCTGACAACCTGTCCTGCGAGTGGGATAAGTACTTCGTGACGCAGCGAGAGTACAACAACGTCAAGAGCCCGCTCAAGGCGGCGCGTGACGGCATGGCGCTGATCTACTCGCCGGAGGCGAAGTGCAGCTTCCAGGCCCTCTGCGAGGAGTTCCGCCCCGATGTCGTCCACCTCAACAACGTGCACAGGCAGATCACGCTGTCCATTCTCGACGCCCCCTACCTGAGGGAGAACAAGGTCCCGGTCTTCTACACGGCCCACGATTACGTGACCGTCTGCCCAGGCTACCTCATGCTCGACGGCGGCGGGCGGGTATGCGACGCATGCCTCGAGGACGGGCGCTACCGCCCCTGCATCGAGCGTCGTTGCGTGAAGGGCTCGCGCGCGAAGAGTGCGCTGGCGGCGATGGAGGCGTCCTTCAATAGGGCCCATAAGTCAAACCGAAGGATCGACAGGGTAATCGCTCCCTCCAGGTTCATGTGCTCTAAGCTCATCGAGGGCGGCTGGCCCGAGGACAAGGTCGTCTTCCTGCAGAACTTCGCCGACGACGCGATCCTCGACCGCGCGGCGAATGCCGGGGCGGATGCGACTGACAGGGAGAACCCCTATCTCCTGTTCTTCGGTCGGCTCTCTGTCGAGAAGGGCGTCGACACGCTGCTGAGGGCCTTCGATGCCGCCTTGCCGAGCCTTCCGCAGAACATGCGCTTGGTTATAGTCGGCGACGGTCCGGATGCCGCCGATTTCAAGGCGCTCGCGTCTTCGTTGGGCTGTGCATCTCGCATCGAGTTCGCCGGCTATCAGACCGGTGGGGCACTGCAAGCGTATGTGGAGAGGGCGTCTCTCGCCATCGCGAGTTCGATATGGCGGGAGAACATGCCGTACTCGATCGTGGAGGCTTTCGCTGCCGGTACTCCTGTCGTCGGAACGGATATCGGGGGAATCCCCGAGTTGGTCGATGAAGGAAAAACGGGATTCATTTGCGATCCCGGGGATGTTCAGTCGATGGCAGATGCCATCTCGCGCGGCACGAGTGCGTTCTTGGATCGGTCCGCTTACTCGATGCTGCAGCGCAACTGCCGCTCCTACGTCATGGAAAACTGCTCGCGCGAGAAGTTTATGAGCGATCTCGTGAACCTATATAAGGAGTCAATCGATGGCTAACGGCCATAACAGCATCAAGAGGATAGTGCATCGCTCCTGCGAGGAGATCGGCGCAACGTTCCGAATCGCCAGGGTTACGTCGTGGCCCGAGGCGATTAACACGTTTCGGGCGAAGCTCGATATCCAGGTCATGAGCCGCAACGGGTACAAGGAGCCGCCTGCAGTGAAGGAGCGGTTGCTGCGAAAGCACGAGACTGTTCTCAAATATCTCGAAAACCGCTTCGGCGATTTCTTCGAGTCATACGACTACGATATGCCGCTGCCCCCATCCGATCCCGCCCTCGAGGGGAAGATCTGGATGTGCTGGTGGCAGGGCGAGGAGAACGCACCCGAGATCGTGAGGGCGTGCATCGACTCCGTGCGCCGTAATGCTGGCGACCACGAGGTCATTGTTGTCACTGAAGAGAACCTCTCCGATTATGCCCATATCCCAGATTGGGTGCTCGAGAAGGTTAGTGCCGGCGTTATGTCGCGGACCCATTTATCCGATCTGTTGAGGCTCTCGTTATTGGCGGAGCATGGTGGACTATGGCTCGATGCCACTTTCTTCTGTGCGGGTCCAGTTGCAGTTTACTGTGATTTGCCGGTTTGGTCTATTAAGCGACCTGATTATCTGCATGCCTCGGTCGCCTGCGGCATGTTTGCTAATTACTCGCTTGGGTGCGACGCAGGTCATCGACGAGTATTCGCCACCTTGAGGGATTATTACTTAGAGTATTGGCGCAAGTGCGATGAATTGATCGATTACCTTTTAACTGATTACCTCATCGTTTTGGCCCAGCGTCACGACCCCTCAATTGCCGCTGCGTTTGCATCGATTGAACCAAATAATCCTCGATGCGACGATCTTATCTCGCTGCTGGACAAGCCTTTTGAGCAAATGGAATGGAGCTCGCTTAAAAGTGCCACTCGACTGTTCAAGCTTTCATGGAAGCAAGAATTTCCAAGTCAATCCAATGGAACTGAATCTTTTTATGGCGCTCTGGTTTGCGACGACTGTAGCTAGGATAGTGAGGAAGGAATTGTGGCTAATCCCCTTTTAAGCATAGTGGTTCCCATATACAACTCATCCGCGACAATTGAGGAATGTGTCGGCTCTCTAACTTCGCAAACCATTGATGACTTGGAGATTTTGCTAATCGATGATGGGTCCACAGACGATAGTCTTGAGAAATGCGAAAAGCTTGCATCCAAGGACAATCGCATCAGGGTTTTCACAAAAGAAAATGCGGGCCAGGGAATTGCTCGCAATTATGGTTTAGATTTAGCGACAGGAGAGTACGTTGCTTTTGTCGATTCAGATGATACCTGTACGAAAGCAATGTATGAAACGTTGCTGCGTAAGGCAAAAGATGCCGGCAGCGACATCGTTGTTGGCGGTTACTGTGATTTATTGAATGGCGCGGTTGTTGAGAGTCATCCAGCTGGGTTAATGGAACTGCGCAGTAAAGACGAAATTGATAGGTACATGGCGGATTTGGTATCCACACCAGGCCATGATGATAGTGCAGGCTGTATTGCTGTTTGGGATTCGGTTTATCGTCGGCTTCTGATTGAGGAGAACGATGTTCAGTTTCCGTCAGAAAGAGACGTCTATTCTGAGGATCTAGTTTTTAAGCTTAGAGCTCTCGCTTTTTCTTCGAGGGTCAGCGTCGTCCCCAATTGTTTGTACGAATACCACGTTAGTGACAAGTCTTATTCAAAACGCGTGAATGACGATGTTCTTAAAAGGATAAATGCTCTAAGCCAAGTTCTTGCGGATGAGTTTTATCGGAGACTGGATAGATTCGATTTCCGTAAGAGAAATGCAGGCAGAGCATTTGCGTCGCTTAGATTTTCTTTGAGGCGCGCTCCCTGTGGTGCTGGCAGTACGGCTTTTTTCAATGCCCTTGTAAATGATGAAAAGCTATACAACTGTTTGTCGGCCTATCAGCCGTCGAACTTAATTAATGCAGCAATTTATAAGTTGCTGTTAACAAGAAAACCTCGATTAATTTCAGCTGTATTCAATCTAATTGCCCTGAAAGGATAATTATGAAAGTTGGAGTCATTACGTTTCATCGTGCCATTAACTATGGAGCCGTTTTGCAGACTTATGCTTTGCAAAAAGCCTTAAAGGGATTGGGCTTCGATTCGGAAGTTATCGATTATCGCTGTGATCATATGGAGGAGCTGTATAAGCTGATCGGTGGCTTCTCGACCAAATCAGTTAAACAAAATATCCGTAGTTTTATGAATTACTTCCCTGCAAAGAGAAAAATGAAGAGTTTTCGTTCGTTGGTAAATGAAAACATGAAGTTGAGTCCAGTGTATGATTCGGCAACCATTAATCAGTCGAACGAGCGATACGACATTTTTATTACCGGTAGTGACCAGGTGTTTAATTATGCCTGTTCTGATTTTGATAAGAATTACTTCCTATCATTTGTTGATGACGAGCAGAAGATTAATTCATATGCTGCATCGTTCGGTATTAGCGATATTCCGGTTGAGTATCGGGCGGAATATGCTCGACTGTTATCTCGGTTTAATCATATTTCGGTTCGTGAGGAGTCCGGTAAAAAAATGGTCCGCGAGCTTGCGGGCAAAGATAGTGAGTTGCATGTCGATCCTGTATTTTTACTTGATGCGGCAGAGTGGTCGCGGCTCGCTAAAGACCCTGACTTCGATAACTATATCCTCATCTATCGCCTCAACAAGTCGAATGTCATTAATGATTTTGCAAGGTTGTTAGCTAAAAAGACAGGCAAGAAGATTGTAAACATAGGTCAAGATTATATTGACAGGTTGAAGAACCGCGATTTTTGCGGTGGAATGGACACTTCGGTACAGGAATTCCTTGGCCTGTTCAAGAATGCTGACTATGTTGTAACTAATTCTTTCCACGGAACCGCTTTTTCCATCATCTTTGAGCGCCAGTTTTACGTAGAAACAAAGCAAAAGGATTTCAAGAAGAACGACCGTGCCGAGAATCTGTTGAAGCTGACCGGTCTTACTGAATCCATTGTCGAATCTTTGGATGACTGTAATTTAGATATATACCGCGATTTTGGTACAGCTCGCAAGGTAATTGCTGAAGAAAAGGCTCGTGCCTTGTCTTATCTGAACGGTATTTGTGTTGATGAGTAGATATAAACAATTAATTGCATCAGTTCCAATTGAAGACTATGTTATTCCTTTGCTGCTGCTGATATTAGTATTTTCTACTAATAATCGTCTCATTTTGTTCATGAAGCCTATTGCGTTTCTCATGATTTCAGCGGTGCTCTTTCTCTCGATAGCCTCGAAAAGAGGGTTTAGCAGGGGGGCGCCTTTGAAATACTTATTTTTCGGGTTTGTTTTCTTAATTGGAATCAGTTTTATTTATACCGGAGATCGTTCTGCGTTTAAGGATTACATTCCGTACATAATCGCCGCCCTTGTTTTCGTTGTATTCGAATTCGATGACTATTTTTATTCCATCTTCTTCAAATTATTTAGCTTGTTATTTTGGGTTTTTATTGCCTCTATGTATTTGGAATTGATAAGCCCAAGTTTGTTTGGATCTATATTTTCATTCTTGTCTTTGGGGAAAAACTTAGTTGTAAGGTCGGTCGATGGTATAGCAATTGCCGGGCTAGCATTTGAAAAGGCGGATGCGGCGTTCCTCTGCAACATGGGACTTGGAGTTCTTTTTGCCAAAATTTTTACCCGTGGTCTCAATCCAAAATTCATTATTCAGCTCGGAATTGTTTTTGGTGCGCTGATGATGACTGGTAAACGCACCTTATTTTTGATTCCTTTGGTCAGTATTGTCGCTTTCGCTTTGCTTTTCTCTCGAAGTCATAGAGTGGTCAAAGCTATGGCGGTCTTACTTGCAGTGTTCGCATTTCTGGCAGTTGCCTATACGTTTATTCCCCAGGTTTCGCTTGTGTTTGAGCGTCTTTTATCTGACAACGGAGATCCATTAAGCGGTAGAGAAGTTTTCTGGACATATGCAATGGAGATGTTCAGAAGCTCTCCGTTAGTGGGAAGGGGTTTCTTATCGTTCAACGCATACGTGAATGGTAGGGGCTTCTTATACTACGGAGAACCTTGGCGATTTCAGGCGCATAACGTTTACCTGCAACTGCTTGCTGAGCTTGGAATTATTGGACTCTTGCTGTTTATCAGTATGTTGGTAGTTTTGCTATTTGGTTTAGGCCGTTCTGCAAAGAAGGATCCAAACATATTTACTCTATCGGCATTTTATTGGACTGTTCTTATCGTGATTTATAGCTTGACGGGCAACACGATTTACTACGCCTGTCAGCTGATGGTATTTGCTGTAACAATCGGTATTTATTTGAAATATCTAAGTCCTTGGGAGGGTTATTCTAAATGAATCCGCTGGTTAGCATAATTACTCCAGCTTATAACGCGGGGGGCTATCTGGATTCTTTCTTCCTATCTGTCTTAGAGCAGGATTACGATAATTACGAGATGATTATCGTTAATGATGGATCAACTGATAATACAGAGGATAAGATCCTCTCATATAAAAAAGTGTTCGAGCGTCGGGGCATACGATTCGTTTACTTGAATCAAGAAAACGGTGGACAGGCGAAAGCGCTGAACTTGGCATTTCCGCACATGCGTGGCGAATATTTCATCTGGCCTGATTCCGATGATGTCCTCTGCCCAGATAACATCTCAGCAAAGGTCAAGTTCATGACCGCCCATCCCGATTTTGCTTTGGGTATTTCGTGGGCAGAATATATTGATGAGGCTGGTAATAGTCTGGGACTCTTAAAGCGGGTTCCTGACAAGAACGATAATCTATTTCGGGACTTGTTGATTAGTAAAAATGTATATTTTTGCCCCGGTATTTACATAATGAAAACTTCGGCATTTGTTGATTCTTATCCCGCTCTGTCGATTGATGAAAGCCGTGCTGGGCAGAACTATCAACTGCTCTTGCCTATGGCCTATGGTTGTCAATATGGATACATTGACAAAGTTCTGTACAAATATGTTCTGCATCCCTCTAGTCATTCAAATGACGGTCTCCAAAATGAAAATATGCAAATGAGACGGTTTGAGGAGCATGAGCGCTTATTGAAACGTTTGATTGCATCCATCTGTTCCGAGAGCGACAACGCAATCTATCAGAAGTTGGTTGCTGTCCATTTTGCGCGGCTGTATCTACGAATAGCAAATCAGCATTGCGATGGTGATAAAGCGCGTGATTGTTTTGCTAGATTGCTTCGGTTAAAAGCTGCTTCGCTTAAGGACTGTGCGTATGCATGTGCTACGGCGATGGGTTTATCTTTAAAGAACTGAGATGAATGGGAAGAACGAGTAAATTTGTATTAAATTCCGCTTCGACGGCTTTGTTGCAAGTAGTGACGATGGTGGCCGGGTTCATCACCCCCCGCTTTTTACTGATGGCATATGGATCCGATGTTAACGGTCTTATTTCTTCCATCAACCAGTTTATTACTTACTTTAATCTGGTCGAAGCGGGGCTCTCGAGCGCGGCTGTATATTCGCTTTATAAGCCAATCGCTGAAAATGATCATGGCAAGATAAATCGCATCGTGACTGCGGCTCGTAATTTCTATATAAAATCAGGCTTCATATTTGTTGGCTTGGTTTTCGTCCTGGCAATAGTCTATCCGTGGATTACCCATACTGAGGTCTTGGATCATCAGACTATTTTTCTTCTCGTGTTGGTTCTTGGCGTAAACGGAGCTTTGGAGTTTTTTACTCTTGCAAAATATAGAGCTTTGCTGACCGCAGACCAAAAAACTTACGTAATTTCTTTTGCATCGATCGTATATACGATTCTAAACACTGTAATCGTTGTCGTAATGTCGATGCTTAGGGTTAATATTTTAACTTTACGCGTCGTTGCATTGCTTTCAATATTTGCGCGTAGCATGATCTTGTTCGTTTACATCAAGTTAAACTATAAATTCATTCGCTATGACGCTGAGCCAGACTATGCTGCAATGGATAAGCGTTGGAGTGCTTTATACCTCCAAATTGTGCAGACCGTGCAAAATGCATCGCCCGCTGTATTAATCACCTTATTCTCGACCCTTAAAATGGTGAGCGTTTATTCTGTATATAACATGGTCATGTCAGGTATTAACGGAATAATGTCAGTTTTCTCTACGGGTGTGTCTGCTGGTTTCGGAGAGTTGTTGGTCAAGGATGACAGTCAGGCATTTAAGAAGGCGTATCGGGATTTTGAATATCTTTACTATGTAATGGCAAGTGTGGTTTACGGCGTAACGCTTGCAACTATTCTGCCGTTTGTTCACGTATACACTCATGGTGTAACGGATGTTGAATATACGAATCTATACTTCGCCCTGCTGTTCGTTTTGAATGGCGTTTTCTACAATCTTAAGACTCCACAGGGCATGCTTGTTATTGCGGCGGGTTTATATAAGGAAACAAGAATTCAAAGTACCATTCAAGCATCTATTTTGCTTGTCGGAGGCGTTGTTCTTGGTTTTCAATTCGGTTTGATCGGTGTAATGGCGGCTTCTTGTTTGTCCAACCTCTACCGTTGTATCGATTTGCTTTTCTTCATTCCAAAAACAGTAACGCATCTTTCGGTCGGACCAACTTTTAAAAATATGATAGAGATGTTGTTTATGGTGGCGGCAATAGCTATCGTCTCACATTTTATTTTTAGCACCTGGCCGGGAAGTCTTCTGACATGGCTCTTGTATGGAGCCTGCAATCTCGTTTTGGGCCTAGCGATCGTTCTCGGTTTCCATGCCGTATTTGAGCACAAGAGCTTTCACATCATCGTTGATAGGCTAAATTCGCTATTGGGGAGGTAAATAAGGTAATGGTTGAACTATTTGAAAAGGCTGAACAGTGCTGTGGGTGCACGGCATGTCTAAACATTTGTCCGAAGCAGGCGATCTCCATGCTAGAGGACCAGAAAGGCTTCCTCTATCCCAAGATCGATGGTTCAAAGTGTGTAGAGTGCGGTCTATGTCAAAAGGTCTGTCCTTTTAAGGTTGATGGATTAGCGGGCAGTAAGTTTTCAAAAATTGCCTACGCAGTCAAAAATAAAGACAACACTGAACGCGCGCAAAGCAGTTCTGGTGCGGTATTTATCGAAGTTGCTAAAGCAGTGCTTGGGTCTGACGGCGTTGTGTATGGCGTTAGGCTTGATGATGTGCACCGTGCGATGCACGACAGGGCTAGCTCAATTGAATCTGTTAGGAAGTTTCAGGGCTCAAAATACGTGCAGAGTTATAAGGGGAGTATCTTCCAAGAGGTTAAGCGCGATTTGAAAGCCGGCAATACAGTTTTGTTTACGGGAACACCTTGCGAAGTTGCTGGATTGAAGCGCTATCTTGGAGTTCCTTACGACAATCTCGTGACGGTCGATATTATTTGCCATGGTACTCCAAGCCCCGGTTCTTTTGATGACCATATTCGCGCTTTGGAGAAGAAATATTCCTCAAAGATTTCCAAGATTAGCTTCAGAAATAAACAATACGGCTGGAGAAACCAAGAACTTTGGATAAAGTTCAATAATGGTGACATTTACCATAATCCCATTTGGGAAGATGAATACTATCGCCTCTTTACTGGAAATTACCTATTGAGAGATTCATGCTATTCGTGTCCCTTCGCCAGTATGAACCGCCCAGGAGATATCACAATTGGCGATTTTTGGAACATAAATAACGTGAAGCCGGATTTCGAAGACAAGCTTGGCGTTTCTTCAATCATAGTTAATACCGAAAAGGGGCAGGATCTGATTGCCGAAATCTTGACTTCTTTTGATTATTTTGAAGTTAGCCTGGATGAGTGCACGCAGCGCAACCTTCAAGCTCCGTCCCCTAAACCAGATGATTTTAATTCCTTTAGGGCCGATTGGGAGCAGCATGGACTCGATTATTGCCGAAAGAAATATGCCTCTATGAGATTTGGCGAGAGGATTAGGCGCACTCTATCCCCTGTTAAAAAGAGGGTGATGAAAGTAATAAAGCGAGGCGTACGGGAATAGTTTCGTTTTCACATTAGGGGTATCGGTGTCGGTCGATGCCCCTATTTTTGTTGGTTATATTTAACGGCGACATTTTACCGCCCGAACAGAATACTTGTTTGATTGACCAGGTAGTGTCGAGAAAGTTGGTGTAGAGCCCGATCCGAAGCGGGTTGGGCCGGCGTCCTAGAATCTGGAATACGGTTGACATCCCATACCGTCTCGACGCTGTCCGCAAGCAATTGGCGAAACCGCTCCATTCTCGTCAGGCTCGATCAAGCCGTGTTTCAACGGTTTTGAGTTAGCGTGTCTATGTGGCGCGAAAGTTTGCTCGCTTGAACTTGAGTTGCTTTCAGGAGGCGATGGAGACCGCGCCGTGCCTGGTGGACTCCGTTAGTTCCAACTGCATTGAGTGGGATTCCATGCTCGGTATTATTGAATGGTCGATTGCTCGCTCGTCGGCTTGTTATGCGGTTAATGGCAGTTTCAACACGAGGCTGTCTTTCACCTCCGTAAGACTCGATGCAGTAACCTTCCAAGAAAAGTCCGTAAGGCCGCTGCCTAAGTCCAGCTCTGCATGACCATACTCTTCGGTTTTGCGACCAGGGTTGTTCTCGTCGGACTTAAGGCGCCAATCGACCGGTTGCGACCCGATGATTCGATACTCGCGTTGGTACGCGTATTTGGGGGCTTTGATGACGAGGTTGTACGGGATGCCTTGGAATGCCTCGTCTGTCACGCTTGGAGCAGGAGCGCCGTAAAAGACAGGGCTGTGCAGGGAGATGCCATTTCCGGAATCAATCTTTCGATTTAGAAGTCGCTCAAAGCAGCCGTACCGCACGATGCCGATCCAGCCGTCGGCGCATTTGAACTCATCGAGCATTCGCGTGGTAATCACGACAGTGTTGTCAACAATGTCGCTCTTCCGCACCGTGAACATGCAGTAGATCGGCAAGAGCCAATGGGCGTAGATGCCCATGCCGTACGCCAGAGACGCTTCTAGTGGATCGCCCTGCTCTCCGGGTAGTCCATGGTAGAAGCCAGCTGCGTTCATATAGAGGCGCCCGTCCATCAGGTCGTCGATGTACGCCTCTTGGGGAGCGAATTTCAGTAGGTAGATGATGTCGTCTTTTGGCATGGCGAGTCCTCTCGTTGGTTGATACGTTCCGAGCCTCGGTCTGTGCCCAGGTCCTTAGTGCAAATATAAGAGCGTCTCCTCGATCCCGCGTGCCGGATTGACGCGCGTTCGGCATCGTTCAGAACACTGACTCTCTATGGAGCCAAGGTCGGCATCGCCAAGGGGCCTGTTGTTATAGACGGAGGGCCCACGCCCGCTCTGGCTGGATACTTGTTCGTAAGCGTGGTGCTCTTGCCGATCTCGTCATGGGCGAAATGGCTAAAGAATGTATCTCGTACTTCAACGGACTCTTTTCGGATGCACTTCCGGAGTTTATTGCGTTCAATGCGTTTGCGTTCTGCAGGATCGCTGATATGGCATCGAAGGAAAGGGGCTTTAGCCGGTCTGCAGCGGACAAAATCATCGAATCCGTTTCAGATGAGCTTCTGGCTGGCTCCAGGAGATTCTTGTATGGGCGGTCCTAAGCCATGCTTCTTGTGGCACTGCGGAAACACCTTAAAAATGACTGCGTCGCGCTGGGCCCTTCGGAGCGCTTCGTTCTTGAATCTTAATTTGGCAGATTGATTTTCAGGCTACGGATTATAGCAAGGGAAGATTCTTAGGCTGAAGCGGCTAACCGTGTTGTCGCTGAGTGCGATCGCGTCCGCTCCACTCCGTCTCTAAGCCCAGCGTTCAGCTCTGCCTGTGCTGGGAGGGCGTAGTCTTATTACATCCGACTGCCCGACTTCGAGGATTCCTTGCTTGAGGGCCGTGAGCGCCCGGACGGCGAGCGCAAGCTCACCCGCAAGTACGGGGCGTTCGAACTACTCGTGGTCGACGAATGGCTGCTCGGCAAATCTGATACCGAGTTCAGGTTGATGCTGCTGTAGCTGATTTAGTTGAGGCACGGCATCGACTGTCTTCTACGCTCAGTTCAAGAAGAAGGACTGGCACCCGAGGCTTAGCGGTGGCGTCCATGCGGACGCCACCATGGACAGGATCGCGCAAACGCGATCTGGGTCGACATGGGAGAGACTAACATGCGGCAGCGCCACGGGTCGGACCACTAGCAACAAAAGAGCGCCGAAGCCAGTGTCGGCCCCGGTGCCCAAGCGCGATATCAGCGGTGCTCAAGCGCGCAGATACTCATCGGCTTTGTAGATTAGCTCAGCAGACCCGGGAAGTATGTCAACACGAATGTTGTGAGGGCCATGACGTTTGTTGCGAAGGAAGCACAATCGTTAAAGCTCCTGAGACTGTTCATGATTGTTTTGACAATGGAGGGCTTTGGCTCGTTTTCGGTGAGTACATCACTTATGGCATCGACGGCTTCCAAAGCGGCTTGTTGTCTGTCAGCGTCGAGGTCGCCAGCCGACTCTTTCAAGTTTTTCAGAATCGTATCAAGTTCTTCGGTCTTTGTGCGGTTTGTCTGGGCAACCGTGATTAATGCACTGTCAGTTGCCATAGAGGCTATGGCACCGCCCTGGTTTCCAAAATAATTGAACTGCGACGCGTTGCTATCGAGACCCATTTCGATTCCTTTCAACGTGAGTGTTCGGTTAATTCCAGAGATCAAGCGTCCCGCTACATCTTCGAGAAATGCCTCCGCCTTGTCGTTTAGCTTCTTTGAGCCTCCAGCATAGGCGTAGAGCATGCAGCCACTGTAACACGCATGCTCGTTGATCAGGGTTTTTAGAATAGAGTAAGCAACTGCTGACTCACCTTTGTAATCAGGAGGGAATGGGCCAAAAGTTGCGTGGCCGGTGCCAACCTCTTTGATTTTTTCAGATGTGTTGAAATTATCTGGCATATGCTTATCCAACACTTCTTCCAGGAAGCTCTGGATTGCAGGCGTGCTCTCTATGAAGTTCAGGTATTTTGTGATAGCTGTTTCGAGGTCCCTGTACTTTGCCCTGAGGAGAGCGTTTGCCTCGATATTGTGTTCGTAGAGAAGCTTCTTCAGTGTTGTCTTGCTAGTGTTCATTGAACTGTCCTATTCCGCAAAGTGGACACGTGTGAGCTGACATGATAAGCGTGGGTGAGATTTTGGCTTTCCGACCACAGTCACGACACATTGTGATTTGCAAAGCCTCAATCGTTGCTCTTATCGGTGGCTCCGGCTCCCTTTCGCGATCGGCATTGACCTCGAAATGAACAAGGCTATTACTGTTCATTTTCGCGAAAGCCTGAAGTTGCTGGTCGATTGCGTCCATCGCGAAGTTGCCTGTTTTAGCGAGCGCGAGGCTAATGACATCTTGCGTGAGGAAGTTGTCGGCTGTCAGACCGCAGGAGGGGCAATATATGTCAAAGATTTCGTCAGACTCTATATCTTCAGCGGTGAGCTTAAACAATTCTCCGCAATGGGGGCACCTTAGCAGGACATAACCGTCGTTGTCGCAGGGTATCTTGATTTCAAAGTGAGTCTCTTCCAAACGTTTCCTTTCTAAGCCTATTTTATCTGACTCAATTTTATAAATATAAAAAATGTCGCGTGCGTAATTGTTTCAGCGAATTCATCCAGTACGACCTTTCTTTTGTGATGTGCTATCAGTCCATAGCGTTTCTGCCAATATGGACGATTTAACGTCGAAGATGGCTGTCGGACGCCGACGTTTCCGCGTTGCTTGCCGTTGCTGTCCCAAACAGTTACTCAAACTCCACCTCAACCTGGCTGTGTTCGTAAATCTTGAGTTCGGTATTAATTTCGACTCGTTCGACTATCCAGCCAATGGCGGAACACTGTCGCATGAATGTATCAATTCGGTTCTCGCCTTTTAGATTGTGGATGGTGACCACTACGCCAAAACGTTGCGGATCATGGGAGCCATTTTGATATCTCGAAGACTTGCGAATCATCATGCCCCACATTGGATTGGCATATACCTTTTTGGGCTTACTGCGGCTGGTTAGCGGTTCCGCTATGTGCTTGACGTTATCCCACTTGCGCAGCTTTTTTCGAGCCTTCTCTTCATCGGTTGTACAGTTTTCTTCGCCTTGGTTGTTGGGCTGCAACGACTTGATTCGCCCATCGTTTGCGATGCGTCCAAAATGTAAGTCGAGCTCGGTATCCGTATAGTCGACGCCCTGGTTTCTGTTGCATTTAGGGAAGTAACACAGAGTCGCCCTCGCTACAGACGGGTAGGATGCGCCTGAAACGGGAATAGGAAAGTTGAAGTTGTAATTCTCGCGTTCGGTAGCCACGCCGCTGAGCATGAATCGAATTTCGTCGTTGGTGGTTTCGAGGATTTTTTCAATTTGAACGGGAACGATGCCGTAGCCGAGTCGATCCATATCTTCTGGGGTCGTCCATGCGCATGCCGCATCGATTAGCAGCGCTTTGGCAAGTTCACAGCTCAGGTGCATTTTATAAATGAGGTAGGCAGCTTTTCTTGCAATTAACGGAGCTGCAAAAGAGGTGCCTACAGCCGGATAAGCTCCAGTTCCGCAGCAGGCGGTGATAGGGTCGTTGCTTTCCCCTCCGTAATATGCAAGATCCGGTTTGTGGTGAAAACTCAAGATTGGCCCTCTTCTTGTGTAGGACGCTGGCTCGTTGTTTCGATTGACGGCGTTGACAACGAGGGCATTAATAGAGTCCGCTGGGGAGCCGAGATATGTGGGCTTACCCTTTTCCTGATTAGTGCCGGCAACAACAAAGAGGACGTCGTATTTTTGCTGCAGTTTGTCTAACAGGGCCGCTTCGGGCGAGATGGAGTTTCGAGACACCTCCTCCATTGATCCCAGAGAGATGTTCCAAACTTTAATGTCTTGGTTTTCGGCAACGATGCGCTCAATATGTTTCATTACCGCGAACGAACTGAATTTGCCTGCGGTTGCAACTCCAAAATGTCGAACTCTAAAGTGTCCACAATGGTCGTCTAAAGAAGGGTTTTGTGCTTGGACGTCAACGATTAGAGAGCTGACGCAGGTGCCGTGTCGATAATCGCCTGCAGTGGGATTGATGCCTTCGGGTAAGCAGTTTCTGTAGTCCACCCAGTTGCTGAAGTACGGTGGGTATTTCTCCTCAAATGGAGTGTCGATTACGCCGATAATGGGCTCATCGGTGGGATATTCGGGTAGGCTGCTGATGGCGGGGGAGGTCGAGCCTTCGTCATTCATGGGGGCGTAGCTGGACAGGTCAATTACTGACATGGCTACAAGGTAAGGGGCGCGCTCGAGCAGCGTGCGGTATCCTGCCTCAGTTAGGAGCACGCTGTTCTCTAAGATGTTCGCAACAGATACATCAATGTTCAGCTCCTCAAATAGGTCCTGTAGGTTCCTCTCCGTTTCAAACAGCGTAACGATTGCGTTCTCGTCGGTAGCCGCCGGTGGCGTGCCTATTCTAAATTCATTGACGTAATAGGAATCGCGTATGAGTTGCGCAAAGCCCGATCTGGTGAGCGTGTTTGAAATGGCAGGATTCCATTTTTGCTTGAGATCGTCGTTTTTAACTAGATCGATTATCTTGTCTGCGTTCATCAGTCCATCAAAATGATCGACTACGATTCGCTCACACTCATACAGCTTATCAATAGTAGACCGGATGGTATCCTCGGGCACGTAATGGGTCATCAGGTGCCTTGGGTTGCGCCCACTAAAATCAAGGTAGCGGGCGCCGCGGATGGACAACTCCGGTTCTTGGTCTTTTCCGCCATTCAGCATCTCTCTTATTCGATTGCTCTTGGCAACAATCTGGCGGTATTCAACGGAGACTAAGATATCTTCGATTACGGCATCTTTGGGCCATTTACTCAGAACGGTTTCGAGACTCTTGCGGATGCGTGAAATCTTCTCTGCCGTAACCGTGCCTTTAGCGGGGAGCGTTGCGGGGCCCGGTCGCGAGCCTCTTGCCGTATGAAAATCGCCAGTGAGCCTGATTAGGCTGTTCATGAGCTACTCCTTTAGGGTTCGTGCAATGGTGCTACGTGATATGCCTGTCAAAACTTCCATCTCTCGCAAAGTGAAGCCTTGGGATTTAAGTAGCTCGAGTGAATCGGGCTCATATCCATGGAGACGCTGATACAACTTGCGGAGATAGTCGTTTGGGTTAAGCGGGTCGCTAAACGCGACAGATGTCTTAATGAGGTTTTTGAGCGTGCCAGGACAAGGTAGCTCCGGACAACTCTGCAGCACCTTTTTTAGGGTGCGAGAGTCGTTTTTGATTGTCTGATTGTTTTTGGTCAGATTCTTTGCGATTGATTCGCCGATTTCAACGAGATCGTCATGGGTGTATCTATTAAAGTCGACCTGCACATCGAAGCGCCTGGCGAGCGCCGGGTCTAGTTTGTCGTAGAGGTTCGTTGTTGCGATGATGGCGGATCGCGTGTTCAACTTATCGAACTCTTTTAAGAGAGCGCTTGTGGCTCGCCCCATTTCACGGACGTCGTTCTGGTTAATTCTATCTAGGGCTATGGCATCGATTTCGTCGAACAAGACAATAGCTCCGTCGCCGATATCGTGGATTTCTTGGAAGACCTTTGCGATATTTTTGGCGGTCTCTCCAAGCTTGCTATCGATGATTTGATTGAAATCAACGGCATATAACTGGTGGCCAAGTATTCTGGCTATCTGTTTTGTAGCTTCGGTTTTGCCGGTTCCCGATGCGCCGTAAAAGAGGACAGTGTTTATGCCTGCATCTTTAGACAGCGCATTGAGTAGCCCCTGGATATCATTTGCGATAGCCTGAGGAAGGGGTAATGAGGTGTTGTTACTGATTACCTTTTCTAAGAAGTCGTATTGCTGCTCAGTGACTTCTTGCGGCACAAATGTGCGCGTTCTGGCAATGAGGGCCATGATGTAGCTTGCAAGCTCGGGTTGCCCGGACGTTTCGAAATCTTTCGCAATAATAGTGGCTGCGTTGTTAAAAGCGATATCGTCGTGTTCCGAATGCGCTCGGATTAAATCGATGATGTCTGATCTCTTCATGTGTGCTCCTCTCCTTAGTCATATTGTATGAGACAGCATGAGACAAAGCAAGAATTAATGAACATGAGTGCAACGGAGTATGATAGGATTGGGATGTCAAGATTCAAACTGTTGTAGATTGGAGGTGAGACTATGGCTACCCACCATGGAGGTAAGGTTGGCGCTGCTGCCAAGACGCTCGCGAGCTCCTCGACGAGCAAAGCTGCGAAGACCGCGGCTGCGAAGACGCTGGTCAAGCACCAGATTGCCAAGCATCGCTAGGCTACGAGCAAACGTAATGTAACAGTAAGGAGGTGATATATATGGCTTCGAAAGCGATTCGCGTAAAGATCCCGAAGTATCGAATTAGCTCAACAGGTGCGGTCAGGAAGATTGGGACGACAACGAAGACCGTAAAGGTAAAGATCCGCTAGGCCTTGGTGGCAACCAAAGCCTAGCGTGATGTTGACATAGCGGGCCAACATCAAACATTTTATGGGGGTTCCCGGCGAGATTCAAGCGTCGGGGACCCGCGTTGCTCTTTGATTTTTTGGCATATACGCGATCGAACACGTAGACAAACAAGGGAAATCGGTTAAATTAAAGCCAATTGCGGTGGAAGCCTTCGGGCGACACCTGAAGAGGGTTGATGCGTCGGCCCTCTTTTTTGTTTGGATGTAAGATTCGGCCTGTCAAAACTTACATCTCAATTGAGAAAAGACGAAATGGCGGGTGTTTTTCTGCTTGCATGTAACTTTACTGACATGTGGTTGCTTGGCCTTAATTCGCTACGGTTTTCTCGGTTTAGGGTTGATCGGGGCTGGGCTTCTCTTTATAGTCTATCTTTGATGAGGCCTTGCGACGGTACGTCCGGCTTGGTCCGTGGAAACCGCCGAAAGGCGGTTTTTGCGTATAAGAGGTTGTTTTCCCAGCGGAATTTGTCGCGTTTTCCGCTTCAGGGCGCTCGGTGTTGCTGCGTTCTCCGGAAGTGTGGGGAAAAAATCGGAAACCTCCGAGCACAATCAGATTTTCGGCAACAAAACCGCAGGTCGCGGAAGCGTAAAACCGGGGTCTGGTCGGTCGATCTCGGTTTTCCCCGCACTTCCGGAACCGCCCGTCGGAAGTATGCGGCAAATTCCGGAACCCATGAGCACGCCGCCCTTTTTGCGCAGAGAAACCGCAGGTATAGGCGTTGCGGTATCCCGGTGTGCTTGGCATGTTTAGAATTTGCCGCATACTTCCGGTTTTTGCCCCTGCGGCAGGCCGTGTCAACTTATATCCTCGATTAGATAATGGCCAAGACAGCCAATTCCGTCTCCAAACTAAAACGTCGGCAGGGGCGAAATTGCTCCTGCCGACGTTGACGTGCCTGCTTGTGTTGTTTTCGGTTCGCGCAGAGGCCCGTTTTGGACTCTTACGCCTCCGTGGGCTCCACGCCCAGCTCGTTGCGGACGAGCTCGAAGGCTGCGGCGATGGCCTTGTCCATGTCGTAGTACTTGTAGCCGCCCAGGCGTCCGGCGAAGATCACGTCGCCCTCCTGCGCTGCCAGCTCCTCGTACTGCTTGTAGAGGGCCTCGTTCTTGGCGTCGTTGATGGGGTAGTAGGGCTCGTCGCCGGGCTTCCAGTCCGCCGGGTACTCGCGCGTGATGACGGTCTTGTCCTGCGTGCCAAACTCGAAGTGCTTGTGCTCGATGATGCGCGTGTAGGGGACCTCGCGCTCGGTGTAGTTGACCACGGCCACGCCCTGGTGGTCCTGCTCGTCGAGCGTCTCGGTCTCAAAGCGCAGGCTGCGGTACTCCAGCGTGCCCAGCTTAAAGTCGTAGAACGCGTCGATGGGGCCACAGTAGATCGTCTTGGCGGCGATGTCGGGCTCGGCGGCGATCAGCTCCTTGTACTCCACGCCGCAGCGGACCTCGATGCCCTCGAGCATGTTGGCGACCATCTTGGTGTAGCCGCCCATGGGGATGCCCTGGTAGCGGTCGTTGAAGTAGTTGTTGTCGTAGGTGAAGCGGCAGGGGAGGCGCTTGATGATGCTGGCGGGCAGGTCCTTGCAGTCGCGGCCCCACTGCTTCTCGGTGTAACCCTTCACAAGCGTCTCGAAGATGTCACGGCCGACGAGCGACAGCGCCTGCTCCTCGAG
>ERZ780190.1707-NODE-1707-length-18822-cov-3.263708_pt1 | contig 18822 bp, 16 predicted proteins | sample MGYA00510980_ERZ780190 | MGnify/ENA primary metagenome ERZ780190 (study PRJEB29588, sample SAMEA1972188) | human gut metagenome | biome: human gut; feature: human-associated habitat; material: faeces | place: Denmark | collected 2008/2010 ... | reverse complement strand
CGGCTCCTTACTTATGACTTCCATACGTCCCGGCCAAACTGTTTTTTCTATGCCTTTTTTTATATTTTTCTCAATTGCATTTCCACTATTATTAATATTATTTTTCATACCAGTGCCATTATTCTTATCTGACTCATCGCATATATTGGTCTTTTCTGTTAATGCTTTATCAAGCACTAATGCTACCTCAACTGCTGTCTTAGCATTTTTAATCTGATATGTGCCAAGAGCCTGAAGGTTAAGAATATATTCTTTATTATTAGATGCTTTGTATGTAACCTTTGTTGTTAAACCATCTATTTCCACATTCTCAGCATTTTCTATTCCTTCTGTATTTACATTATAAATTCTTTTTTCATTGTCTAACAAGTTATTGTCTTTGTTATTTTTAAATTCCTGTTCATTTGGAATTATAAGTTCTGAATTCTTCTGCTTACAAACCTGTTTTATTACATTCTCAGCCTCCACTGTCTGTTTAGACATTACAACAGGACAGTTCTCTTTAATTATTCCTGATTTAACTTTTGTTATTTCTTCAATAGTACTGCCTAAAAACTGGGTATGGTCAAGACTAATTGTGGCAATAACACTGCAAAGAACTTTTTCAAATACATTTGTTGCATCAGTTTCTCCGCCCATTCCACATTCAATTAAAGCTATATCACAGTTCTGCTCTTTAAAAAACATTAACGCCTCTGCTGTTTCTATTTCAAAGGATGTAGGATGTGGCAAACCTTCACTATACATACTGTCACATTTTTCTTTTATTCTTGTAAGCAAATCAGCAGATTGTTCCTCTGATATGTATTCGTCATTTATTCTTATAATCTCACGCTCATTAAAAACTGCAGGTGAACAATATCTTCCAACCTTATATCCTGATTCCATTAAAATATTCTGAACAAAAGTCATAATGGAACCTTTTCCGTTAGTTCCTGCAATGTGAACTACTTTAAGTTCATTTTGTGGATTGCCCAATCTTTTAAGTAATTCTTTTATGGTATTAAGTCCCAGAATACTTCCCAACTTATTCACATTCTTCAAATACTCTCTTGCTTCACTATAATTCATTTCCATATCCTCAATCCTAATCTATTAAACAGTCAACTTTAATAATAAAATCTAATTATCACTTTAATAATGTAAAAGAAAGGCCTGAACAATTTCAAGCCTTCCCTAAATCTCATTAGTTTCAAAAACTATACTAACGCTATTAATATAAAATTAATATAAAACTCTTAATCAAGCATATTAGAATAACTAAGATATTTCTTCATTACATATCCTGTATCCTTGCCATATTTAATCTGGCACCACTTGCCATTCTCTGAGATGACCTGTACTTTCTTACCTGCTCCTATCTGAGTTATAAGTTTGGACTTGGCACTTGCCGACTTACGCAGGTTCAAAACATCAGTAGTATACATATACTCTTCTGCCGTAGTAGTTTCCTGAACAGTAGTCTGCGCCACTGTTGTAATCTGCTTTGCAGTAGTTGCCGAAGTTTTTGCAGTCTTCTTTCCTGATGAACAGGACTTAGCCAAAACCATTACCAAAATAAGCACAACTAAAATTCCAACACCAATTGCTATTATAGTGTTTCTCTTCTTAATCTGTTGCTCTCTAATTAACTCTGCCTTGCGTCTTCTGTTTTCTACTATCTTCTTTACTTCTTCTTTTCTTGCCGTTTCATTGTTTGTCCCTGGCATCCTATCACCTCTTTATCTCTAAAGATGATTTAATTATCCAAACATACAAATCATCTATATACGGATTATGACCTGCTTTACACTCCTACAGTTCTAAATATTATTCCTCGATAATTTCGTCATATTCTCCGTCTTCAACAATACTGTCAAACACTTCTGAAACCATGTCAAATTCTTCCTGTGTTTCAATATTGTCAAGTCCAGGCTCTCCATCTTCGTCTTCAAAATATCTATAAATAAATATTTCTCCATCTTCTTCTCCATTATCATGAAGTAATGCAATATAGTCCTGTTCTTCAACTTCAAAAATTGTAAGCACTTCGCATTCAATCTCTGAATCATCTTCCAATGTAATTGTTACAAATAATTCTTCATCTTCATTGTCAATATTATTAGTTCCCATCTTTTCCTCTTTCCGCTTTCCGCTATTTATTATCGGTATACCTTTTTTATACCAATTAGTTTGCTATAACTTTATCAAAACATACGGGAAAATGCAATAAAATAGATACAGTTCACAAATATTTAACTTTCTACAGCATCTCTTCCACAAACATGGACACTTCTATGGGGCATCCCAGCCTTTCCTCCACCGCATATATATTTAAATAATCTATGGCTCTTGTTATCGCCACATAAAAAAGTCTGCGTTCTTCCTCAAAGTCCCTCTCTCTTAATGCCTTTGACGTAGGGATTATTCCCTGATTAGCATCAACAATAAACACAGCCTTAAATTCCAATCCCTTAGAGCTATGCATTGTCATAATATTAATCCTGTTATTTGTGCCACCTTCTCCACTGCTCTTTTTACCAAAATTCTGACCTTCACTATTTTGTGCTGAATCAATGCTATTTATCCACTGTTCTAATGTATTAAACTTGCTACACTCCTGCACTAACTGTTCCAATTGTTTTAACAACCCTGACATTGGAATATTATTTTCAATGGCATACAGGCGCAAATACTCCTCATAACCTGCACCCTTTCTAATATATGACAATGCTGCCTGAGGTGGTAGCTTTCTTATCATCTCAATATGAAATAGAAAACTGTCTATGTTGTTTTTACTATAAATTCTTCTAACAGCGGAAATATTCATATTCACGCTAAGAACAACCTGCCTGCTTATGTATCTTTGAGGCTTATTTAAAACATATATTAAATCTTCATTGAAATATGTGCCGTCAAACTTTAATGCTCCTCTAACATAAGACAAAATATCCTTTGCAACCATACCATTATAAATGTTACTTCTATGCTTTCCACTTTCCGCTTCTATCTTTCTGTTTTTTAAAAAACTTGAAATCTCCTGAATCTGACTATTATTCCTAACAAGAATAGCCATTTCAGACAGACTAATCCCCTGATTTTCATATTCCTTTATTTTGGATACTACAAACTTTAATTCTTCCACTTGATTTCGAAACTTTCGTATATCAGGTTGAAAATCCTTATTATTATTAGCATGAGCACACTTATCTAATCTGGTCTTATTATTTTCAATAACACGGCCTGCCACATTAATTATGGACTGAGTACTTCTGTAATTAACATTCAAGACAATAAGTTCAGCCTCGGGATAATAATCCTTAAACTCAATCATAATCTCCGGTCTTGCTCCACGAAAACCATAAATGGACTGGTCATCATCCCCCACCACAAAAATATTGTTAAGAGGACTAGCCAACAGCTCTATTATATTCATTTGGATTCTGTTAATATCCTGAAACTCATCTATTAAAATATACTTATACAGCTCCCTCCACTGTTCAAGTATTGTATGATTCTCACATAACAACAAATAACACTCTCTTAAAATATCATCAAAATCCATCTTGCCATCCTTCTTTAACTCCAAATTATAAGCGTTATAAACCTTTATAAAATCCTCTTTCTTGCAGCAGGACGGCTCATATTCCTGAGCATTAAGCATATTACCTTTAATATTTCCAATATCATTAATAATGTTCTGAGACAATTCTGAAATATCATTAGAAGAAATACCATACCTTCCAATAATCTCCCTTATATAGTCCGTTTTCTGCCTTTCAGACAGAATCTCCGTTGCTTCATACCGCCTTGATTTTCTCAAAATCTTATAAAAGACGCTATGAAAAGTGCCAAAGGTAACCAGTTGTCCCTTCCCTCCATTCATTAATGTAGAAAATCTCTTCTGCATACTTATAGCCGCTGCCTTAGTAAAAGTTACAACTAAAATATTCTCCGGGCGCACTTCCGCCTTCTCTATTAAATTCTTAATTCTATGGGTAATAACTGTGGTCTTACCAGAACCCGGTCCTGCAAGAACCATGGCCGGACCATCCATATGGCTGATTGCCTGAATCTGTGATTTATTAAACATATATACAACCTTTCCGGTTGTTTCTCTCCAAGTACTGAAAGTCTATCACAGTCTGACTAAAGTGTAAACAGGTAAATGTGATTTCTTATGTTTTCTTATTTTTTTCAAAAACACTCAGATTATAAACAAAAGATTTTCAATCATCCGGAGGGATTTTATTATTAAAAAAGACCTTTGATATGCTATTTACAGCTTTAATCAAAAGTCTTTTTTAATGTTTTTAACATTTATATTATTTTAAAATCAATCTATTAACATTTCTTATAGTTATTAACCTGACAGTTACTCGCCTAATAACTATATTTCGTATTAAAATTATTTTGATAATAATTCAATACCTTTCTTAATTCTGCTAATTGATTCTTCTTTTCCGATAACTTCCATAATTTCAAAAGCCCCGGCAGGTGTCATCTGCTTTCCTGAAACTGCAGTTCTAAGTGGCCATAAAGCCTGACCATTCTTGCAACCCTTCTTTCCAATATATTCAAATACTGTATCGTGAAGTCCGTCAACTGAATAATCATCTGTTGCTTCAAGAATTGGAAGTAATTCTGTTAACACTTCTAATGAATTTTCTGAATTAGTTTTCATCTTCTTATGAGTGTACATAGCCACATCATATTCAGGTAATTCTTCAAAGAAATCAACCATATCCATAAGCTCTGGGAATGTTTCAATTCTAGTCTTAACCATATCAAGAATCTTCTCTAAATCCAAATTCTTAGTAATAACTTTCTTGATGTATGGCATAGCTTTTTCATAGAATTTTTCATTGTCCATAGCCTTAATGTATTCCCCATTCATCCATTTAAGCTTCTGAATGTCAAATACTGATGGGCTCTTGTTTACCTTGTGATAATCAAATTCCTTAATCAACTCATCAAGTGAAAAGATTTCTCTATTGTCTTCAGGGCTCCATCCTAAAAGTGCCAAATAGTTAACAACTGCTTCAGGTAAAAATCCCTGTTCAATTAAATCTTCATATGAAGCGTGACCTGAACGCTTGCTTAACTTCTTGTGATTTTCATCTGTAATCAAAGGTAAATGAACGTATTTAGGTGGTTCCCAACCAAAAGCTTCATATAATCTCTGATATTTAGGTGATGAAGAAATATATTCATTACCTCTTACAACGTGAGTAATCTGCTGAAGATGATCGTCAACAACGTTAGCAAAATTGTACGTTGGATATCCGTCTGACTTAATCAAAATCATATCGTCAAGTTCTTTATTTTCAACAGTAATCTCACCATATAATTCATCAACAAAAGTTGTAGTTCCTTCTGTTGGCATGTTAATTCTAATTACATAAGGCTTGCCTGCATCAAGATTTGCCTGGATTTCTTCTTTTGATAAATGAAGACAATGCTTGTCATAAACTGTAATCTCTTTTCCATCTTCACCTACAGAAGTCTTCAAAGATTCCAATCTCTCCTTATCACAAAAACAGTAATATGCATCTCCTGATTCAATTAACTTCTTAGCATATTCAAGATATAAACCTGATGCCTGACGCTCGCTCTGAACATAAGGACCAAATCCCCTATCCTTATCAGGGCCTTCATCATGTACAAGACCTGTTTCAGCCATAGTTCTATAAATAATATCAACTGCGCCTTCAACCAAACGCTCTCTATCTGTATCTTCTATTCTTAAAATAAAATCTCCACCTGCATGCTTAGCAATTAAAAATTCATAAAGTGCAGTTCTTAAATTTCCTACATGCATTCTTCCTGTTGGACTAGGTGCGAATCTTGTTCTAACTTTTGTCATTTTCACTTTTCTCCTACTATGAAATACTATTAGATTACATCTCTAACTAATATAGTATAGTGCAAAAATTAAGGTTGTGCAAGGGGGTTTACCACGCAATGCGTGGTATTTATAGGACATAATCTATATCATAATAATTCAAAAAATAGGTACTCACATTAGTGACTATATATATTAAACATATAAATTTAAGTCTAGTCACTAGATTTTTCTTTTTAATCTTCCTTTCCCAAAAACAAATAGACGTATATATTTCCTCTATATTCCCCTGGAATTTCCATTTGCCTTTTGACTACATCATTAATAGTTTTAAATCCATTTTGACGTAAATACTCCAATTCTTCCTCTCGAACCTTTAGACTTTCTATACTTTGTCTTTTAGTTTCGTCAGGACTTTGCATACAATTTTAGACATATTCAATGCTCTCCTTTAATTTTTAGGTTATTGCACCTATCTGTAATGTTACTCTAGAATCAAGCATTTTATATTTATTCAAAATTACAATATTCTCAAACGCAACTGTCATCTTATTGTCCTGAACTGTTTTACAATTATAAGAAATCACAAGGTTCTCAAACAGTGTTCCTAAGTAGCTTTAACACCTCATAGTTTTACACTTATCTGAAATTACAAGGTTCTCAAACCTATCAGAGCCATAATTATTATTGTAATTAGTTTTACACTTATCTGAAATTACAAGGTTCTCAAACACTTCCGGCATCAACTTCCTTAACCACATAGTTTTACACTTATCTGAAATTACAAGGTTCTCAAACGCATTTGTATGCTTCATTGCACACTAGAATGTTTTACACTTATCTGAAATTACAAGGTTCTCAAACTCAACAGATTCAAGAACAACTCCGCTAATTGTTTTACACTTATCTGAAATTACAAGGTTCTCAAACTGAACAGAAATCAAGAAATCTGTTCATATCGTTTTACACTTATCTGAAATTACAAGGTTCTCAAACAATATCTTTAGTAATTCTTTCTCCATATTCGTTTTACACTTATCTGAAATTACAAGGTTCTCAAACAAAGTATGCAGTTTCCTTTATATTGTCAGGGTTTTACACTTATCTGAAATTACAAGGTTCTCAAACAGTGCAGAATGATGGAATTAAGACCATTGAGTTTTACACTTATCTGAAATTACAAGGTTCTCAAACTACATAAGTCACCTGCATTTCTGCATCCTGTGTTTTACACTTATCTGAAATTACAAGGTTCTCAAACTGTACAGATTTAAAGCACACCCTATAAGAAGTTTTACACTTATCTGAAATTACAAGGTTCTCAAACCTCAAATGGTTATCACCGAACCTATATACCTGGTGGTATTGTAACTTCCGATATCTTTATTTTACAATTAAACACCTGTCTTTGTCTATAATAAATGTTTTTTCGTTATCTAGTGCAAAACGTTCTTCTGATTCAATTAACAACAGAAAAATTTTCTTATAAAAACAAATCTTTTGAAGATTATTTATTTCCTCTTCTGTTAAATATTCTTTAATATTCAAAAAAATAAGTAACTTTATATGCAAAATATCAGCTAATACTTTTACATATTCTTCTATTTTTTCGTATAAAGAATTATAGTTTTCTCCAATTCTTACATTGTATAATTTAAATATAGATTTCCATTCGTATTCTAAATTGTATTCCACATTAGAATACTCTATCTTACTACATATATCATCTAATGTACCTACTATTTTTCCATTAATAAAGTTATACTTTTCAACACATTCAGATGCTACTGCTGTTAACTGTTCAAACAACTTTGTTGCTATCTTTTTATTATTAAAATCTATTTCGAAAGGATTTGCGATAAATTCAACAACTTTATCAAATTTTACATTTTTCTCAGCCGATAAAACAAAGTCTCCTTCATCGCCCTTCAACTGAAGTATTAGGTTTTGAATAACATCTATCATATGTTGTTTGTTTTCCAATACCAATGTGTTAGAAATATTTTCTTCAAACTCTATATCAAGATTATATTTGCTGTTTACTAACTTCATAAAATAACTATCCTTTCGTCAGAATCAAGTACTTCACTTTCTTTTTTCCCAACAATATACTCTATTCTTGAAAATTGTTTTTCAGTAATTTTTAAAGTCTGAACTAATCCTGATGGCGGCTTATTTTTCCTAATGTTCTGTATAATCAAATCTGCTGCTGTAGAATTTTGAGCCAACTTACAATAAATACTTTCTTGCATCATAAGAAAACCATTCTTTATTAAATATTTTCTAAAATGTGTGTACTCTCTTCTGTCACTTGCTGTAACTACAGGCAAGTCAAACATTACAATAACTCTCATATATCTATAACTCATTATAATAGAACCTTATTAACGAAATATCTCTGTCATTTAATGCATCAAAAACACTTCGACAGTAAATTTTTATTGCATTGGTCACCACTTCCATCTTTCCACATATTTCAACCTCTTTGTTTAATAATTCAAGCATTTTTCTTTTTTCTTCTGTTTCAAATTTTTCCGGTTTTAACTCGACAACAAGTTGGTCTACTAATGGTCTAAATGGCTCCATTAAATCTGAACTTAAATTAAATTGATTAAACATATTATCGTGAAACAATCCTATCTGCGTCAAATATCCTGATGACACAATTTCACGATTAAAAATAGACAATATAATACCGTATCCATAATTTAATGCCGCATTTATAGGATTCTCATCTGTTCTTGTAAACTTCTTTCCAAACAATGCATTAAAATAAACTTTTGCTGCATGCCCCTCTCTGTTCGTAATATCACCAAACTCTACTTCTTCCATATATTCAAATAACATATTTGCTTCTTCTTTTTGATAACGTTGTAACATTAATGCCTGTTGTTTAATTTTCTCCGAAACAATTTCTGTCCATATATGGTCCTTGTCATCTTTTGTCCATTCAATCTGCTTTCTTATCTTTGAGCTTGTATCATGACTTCCATAATATGAAACCAACTCACTACAAGGATTTCTTTTTTCATCACAAAAAACGACTTTAATCTTATTTTTCATTAGTTCACTTAAGAGATAGGAAGTCATAGACACTGCTGTACTTTCCACTATTAACATTCCTATCTCGTTTAAATGAATCTTAGTAGTTTTTTCCCCTCTAACTACCATATACCCTATTTGATAGTCCAGTTTAGCGTTATTCGATATTACGACTGTTCTCCAACTCATACTGTTAACAGGTCATTTTCATTCTCGTATAGACCTGTAACTGACTGATTGATTAATTTACATTCTTCGAATACACTAATTTCTTTATTTATTTTGCATTCTCCTGCATTCGCACTTAAACCAAGTTTAGATAAATTTATTTTTGAAACAGAATCTTTCGAATAATTCACCATTTCCAACAATACCCTTACTTGATCTTTAATCGACAACATTTCGAATTTATTCTTAGCTTTTGCTAGACTCTCTGTTACTGCATGTGCTCTCTTTGAATAAACTCCTTCTGAATATTTCTTTACCAGTTTTTCATATAATTCAACATTTTTTTCGCAGGTTATTTGTTCACTTATGTATTCTTCGTTTACTTTTGACAACTTACGTATATATTCAACATCCTCTTGTCCCATCTTTAACTGCACTGCATTTCCCCACACAATTCTATTGCCACTCTTTGCATTCAAATAATAATAAAATCCATTAATTTTGAATAATGATTTTATTTTTATTTTTGCTAATTTTATTTCAGGCATTTCATATCCTAAAACTTTAACACAATATTCTTCTAAATTTTCAATCGAATCATTTAAATATGCTGGATATCCTTCTATTGTTCTAATTTTTTTCTTTCCCTTCATATGCTCTACTAAAAAGAAATATTTTATTGTAATCGATCCATATCCTCCATACCTTTCAACATTTTTCAATCTTTCTTCCGTTGTTTTTATTGGCAAATATGAATTAGCTTTTGCTTTTTTTGCTGAATAAATATTCTGATCTGTTATTCCTCCATTTTGTCCCGAATGCTTTTCATAATTCATTCTAGTAACTAGTGGCGTATTCTTAGCCATAACACTTCTTACGTTTTTAATGCTTTCTCCACCTTTTGTTGCCCAAGCTGTTTTACCATTTCTTGCAACAGGATACTGGAACATATGATCCATATGATATTGGTGTTTTTCAGGATCTCTTTTATAATCCTTTATGAAATTCAACGGATTACGTGTAAATTTAGTATAATAAACGTTTCCCACAACAACATTTAGATAAGCATCCTGTGCATGATGAAAATCGTTAACATTTCTACACTTAACAAAATTAAATTTATGTCTAAAATCACTTACATTTCCAGCTTTTACATAAATTATTTCTGTAGATGGAAATGTCTGTTCAAACAAATTTGTTATTGCTTTTGTTCCCTGTCTTGTTTCCACAATTTGTCTACTAATAAAGTTAGCACGTTCATCATCTGTAAACTCATCTCTTCTAGTTAATCTATTATATTTTTCCTGTGTAATAAAACCTCCTTCTCTTAGACTTCGCCACATAAATTCCATATTTTTTCTTATACCGGATTCTATCGGGAAAGTATCACTTTTATGTGCATTAAAATTCTTTTCAACCAAAACTAAATTGTTCTCAATGCTATCATCTTTCACAAAATGTCTAGGATAAATATGATCAATATCATATAAATTATCATTGAATAAGTCTTTTAATTCTATTGGTTTACCTGAATACATACATCTTCCCTTTTGAACATAATAAAGATATAATTTCTTACTTCTATATTCAGCCTCATCTTTACCTTCTATTTCTTTTTTCCAGTTTCGTTCTTCTTTTTTACAATTAGCATACAAAGCTAACAGCTTATTCTTTCTACTTTCTTTTCTCTCTTTTTTTGCATCAACATCTCTTGCCATTTCGACAAAAATTCTTTCAGGCGGATACCCTATTGTTTCTACTAACTCTTTTAAAACCAGAATTGTCTGCCAAACCATTCTCTTAACTGGAGCTGAAATATAAAGTTCATCTAAATCCTCATATTCTATGGTTGATAGAGTTTTTTCGATTTTATTGACTCTCTCCTCTATTTCAAATGCATATGAGAATTTGTCTTTTGTCATTAATTCCATAAAGTTGTAGTTATCATTCCACATTTTTGAAATTATAGAACACTGTTCTCCTGTACTTATTTCTACTCCAACTAATTCTAATAGTTCTCTAGAGAATCTGCCCCAATCTTTAAACTTCAAGCCTAATATTCGTTTAATTTGTTTTTCATTTAAAACTTCGTCATATAATTCTCTTATTCTTTCTTCCAAGAACTTCTTTGAGTCGCCATATATAGTTGAATAGTAAATTATATTTTCTGCAATCTGCTCCTGTTCATATGTTAATGTGTCAGTTTCAAAAATTTCCAAAAACTTTTTATAATTTGCAAGTCTGTTAGTAAAATCTCCATCTATTCCTGTTAGTGCCGGTTCATCGCTATTATCAACTAAACCATTTTCTTTAAGGTATTTTACTATTGCTTTTGCTGTCACTTTTTTACCTTTTTTGAATAATTTTTTATAGATATCCTGCTTAGTCTCAACACTTATTTTCTGTTCATTTACTTTAAGATTATTTAGTTCATTGAGAACCATAAACTTCTCATACAATAATGAGTTTTTAGGTAACACACTTTCACCATTCAAATACGTGCAATGATTTATCAGGTTGCTAATAAAGTTTTCTGATGATTTCTTTATATCTATTTTCTTCTCAAAATTCCATGGGTATACTCTACCTGACTCTTTTCTTACTGACCATACATTATTTCTATGTGTAGTAGCCTTTTCATCTAAGCTGTAACTAATTGGTCCAACATAATAAGGTATTTGAAAACTAAACATCTCAACTATTCTTTCACTTACTGTTAACCCGCTCTCATCTTTACTTGACAAAAATGGTAAATAAATCTCTGCATTTGTCAAAATTTTCTTTAATTCCTTCTTATATACCTGATTAGGTATAACCCCGTTGGATGTTGTAATCTGTTTAGGCAAAAAAGTACCTTTCTCAATTTCATCTTCAATATAGATTTTTTCTTCACAATCATCCCATTCCTTTATTGCTTTAAGAATGCTCTTGAAAAATTCTTCGCTGTTACATTTACTTCCACGTCTAATGCTTTCATTTTTATAGTTAACTGAGCCAACATAAGAACTGTAGTTATTATCATTCATTTGGCGAAACATTTTATTATATTCAGTCATAGAATTTTTCTTAAAAAAGCTCTTTAATATTTTTAAATCTTTTTCGTGTTTTTCATATGCTAAAACTCTTGCCTGCGAAATATACGCTTGTCCGTTCATTATATTTTCAAGAACTGACCAATCATGAATTTGTTTTAAATTCATAACCATTTCAAAATATTCTTCACTTAAATTATCCTCTAAAGTTATTATTTCTTCATCATAATTAGCATCCCTAAAAGACATTGAGAAATTAACAAGTTCTTCTGAAAAACTATCCTCATCAAAAATTTTTGACAATTTTCCTTTCAAACCACATACCAATTTAAAAATTTCTGTTTCTCTTTTATTTTTGCTCTTTGATAATTCAAATATATCTAATAACTTTTCCAATCTTCCTGTATTAGACAAATCCTTAGATGAAAGAATATTTTTTATTTCTGAAATATCAACCTTTTTTATTGCAATATCAAAATTCTCATATAAATCATTGTATAATTTGTCAATATATTCATCTAAATTTCCACCACTTTTTTCATCTAACGTTGCATTTAAGAAGTGTCCTCTATGTTTGAACATATTTAATATTGCTAAATAAACTAATCTTACATCATATTCTTTTCCGTCTATATCAGCCTCTAATAATGCTTTTCTTAAGTGAAATATTGTTGGAAACTCTTTATGGTATTCCTTGTCTGTATATCCTGAATCTGCAAATAAAGCAAAAGGTTGGTGTTCTCTTTTATCTTCCTCGTAATATTTGCTATCTTCTAATCTTTGGAAGAATCCGTGATCTTTTTTATTAATTTCTTCTGCAAAAACTTCTTTTAAATATGCAATTCTTGCTTTTTCTCTTTCACGTCTTCTTCTTGAAACTCTATGACTTCTTCGAGCTGCTGCAGTCTCAGCTTCGCTAAATAAACGCACTCCCCAGAGATCTTTTCCTTTTTTTCTAAGTAACTGATACTTTTCATTGGTTACTGCCCATCCTAAAGATGATGTTCCCATATCCAACCCTAAATAATAATTTTGTTCCATTTTCTTATCCCTCCTATTGACAAATTATTTCTTTATGATATACTCAACTTGAAATTACAAGGTGAGTTCAAATAAGGATTTATCCGACATCGCCGCAAGGCTCACATCGTGTGAATTAAAAAGACTTTTCATAAGTCTTTTTTTATTGTCTAAAAACTTATATCTAGTATAACATTTTTTACTCTAACCACCAATCTCTATTTTCCTCCCTCCATTATCTTTTCCAACGCCCAGTTTTCGTCTATATCAAACCTATCCTCTCTAATATCCGGACTATCCTTCAACACTTCTTCTCTAATTTTTTCCAATAATTCTTTCTCAATGCTTGCCATTTTCGTCTCTCCATTTTCGTCAAATATAATAAACATATACTTGCCCTCACCGCTTACATCAAAGAATATATGTTTTACTTTAATGCCTTGTTCTTTTGCCTGACCAATGTAAAAAATCTTTGCAATCTCTATTACTCTATCGTCCAATCCATTATCGAAAATAATTATTTTTTCTCTTAATTCTCCCGGAGATGTTACGATTCTATACAGATATTTTTCTGCCATTAAATCCTCGAATATTTCAGGCATATCTTCGCCACTAAACATATTGCATGCACTTTCATAGTCTTCCTTATCCTGAACATAATATATCATTATTCTATCTTCCATCTGATGATAGAGACTGCTATAATTTATCCTTGCCTCACAACCGCACTTATTACATTTGAATTTAAAAATCTCTCCTGTTAATAACTTCTTCTTCATTTCCGGATTAAGAACAGTATTTATACTGCTCCACATAACAAACTTACTCTCTTTTCCACACTTTGGACATTTAATTGTTTCTTCACTTATTTTTGACATAGCCGTATCTCCTTCTATAAATCTTCTTATAACCTTCTAGCTAACCATTCCCTCAACATTTTCCATTTGTTTTTCATCACTCCTCCCCGCCATAACCTGACTAACTACATATTTACTTTGTTCAGATATATCATTTTTCTCCACTTCAATTACTACATTTTTCAGATTAGGCACGTCCAATATTTCCTCGATTTCGTCAAGGTTGTCTTCACATGTATCTGCAAGTGCCTCGCAGTCAATATAATCTGTCAAAACATAAAGACACTTAAGTTCTTCCATTTTTGCTTTTCTTTCAAGTCTTAATTCTTTTAATTTTTTAAAAACATTGTATCCCTGTGCCACATTGCATTTGGCTTCTTCTGTTTCTTCCAATATTTTTTCAATTTCATCATCGATATCGTTTATGTCCATCTGTAGATTTGCAATATACTGTGCTGCATTTCTGTAGAAATCAGCCTGCTGCTTTGCAAAAGAATACCAATCATTTTTCTTTCCATCAAAAGGGGTATTTTTTCTTTCCTCAATTATCATTTCTTCACCGCCTTCATTTTCATATGTACCATTTAAGCAAAAATTCTGCTTTTTAGTTTCATAATTATCTTCGTAGTCATTTTGACTTTCATATAAATCTTCTTTTTCCAAACGTTTATCTTTCATTACACAATTTTTAAATAATTCTTTGTACTTTCGTGGATTATATTTTCTTGTTTCCAAACCTTTAATACTATTTAACACCTGCTTTGCCTTAATAACATTGGCATGAGTTCCAAGATTTGCCTGAAAACATTCCACTCTTTGAATTTCATCCTTAATATCCCTTCGATTTTCACGACAAACTCTTAACAGCTCAACCAAATCAATTGCCTGTTCATCATCCGTCTGACACAATTCAATATAATGAAGAATATCGCAAATCTTCTGGTCAACATCCGATTGCTTCTTGTTTAATTCGTCACGATAATCCTTAAGCCCTTCAACCACATAAGTAAAATGTGTCAAATACTCTGTCCAATCCATTTCCGACAAATTATATGCACAAACGCTTTTCTCCGGCTGTTCCAAAATTTCGTCATAAGTAAGCTCTTTGACAGCCGAAATATTTTCATCCTGTTCTTCCTCATCCGGCTCCTCTCGTACTTCCACGCTGTTAAATGCAATATTGCCTCCGTCATTTCCATCTTCCGTTTCTATTGGAATAGCACGATAGAATGCCGATTTCTTTCCTGTTCCAATATGACTTTTCGCCTGGTCGTAATTGAATACAGTTGCATCTGTTTCATTCCTTACAGCCACCAATTCATTTACATTGTTTATCCTGTAATAATTTCCGCTATAATCCCTAATATAGTATAGTGAATCCGTTCCCATAGGCACCTCCGATTCTAAAATTTCGATTTTTTTGCTATTTAATTAAGGTCCCGATTTAACTGTTAAGTAGATTCTACTTTTTTAGCTGTCCCAAAAGCAGGACTTGAAGCATGAAATTTGCAAATTTAATTGCAATTTAAACTGCTAGTTTTTCCATGCTACTACTTTTGCAAACTAGCAGTTACCTTTGCAAAAGTGTATATTTTAAGTAGTCTTTGTTTGATCAGAAAGGAGGCTTTTATGCCAAAACAATTATCCTTATCTGAACGAATAATTATTGAACGTATGATTAGTAAAGACTACTCTTTTGCCTCTATTGGTAGAAATCTTGAACGTTCAGCTTCTACCATTTCTAGAGAAGCAATTAAATATCGATGCTTTGTTGATAGAATTCCTCTCCCTGGCGAGAATGATTGTACTCACAAAAACTCTTGCCTAAAGAATTCTATCTGCGATGATGTTGGAGTATATGGATGTTATGGATATCGTTGTAAGCGATGTCCTGAAGATCGTATATGCACAAATATTTGCGCTTCTTATGAATCTTCTCAATGTCCTCTTTTAGATAAATCTCCTTGTGTCTGCACTAATTGTTCTATGCTTAAACAATGTAAACGTAACAAGGTTTACTATACAGCTCACAGAGCTGATGCTGCTCATCACAAAAGCATTCGCAATGCTCATTCCGGTGTCAGAAAAACTCCATCTGAATTAAGAGCAATTGCTGATATAATTGAGATTCTTGGAGTCTCTCTATTCAAGAGATTATTTCCTGTTATCTTGACCGATAACGGCGTTGAATTCAAAAATCCTCAAGCACTTGAACACACAAGAACAGGGCTTTCCAGAACTCGTGTATTCTTTTGTGATCCTCAAGCTTCGTGGCAAAAACCACAGGTCGAAAACAACCATCGTTTAATACGAAGAATACTTCCTAAAGGTGTTAGCTTTTCACCCCTCACTGTTGCTGACGTAACGTTAATCTGTTGTCATATAAACAGTGTTCTTCGTGAAAATTTAGATAACAAAACACCTTTTGATTTAATGGACTCCAAAGGCGGGAAAAAGTTATTGTCTTTGCTACAACTTTCACCTATTCCACCCGATGAAGTTACTTTGAGTCCAAAGCTACTTAAGCGTTAATTAACATTTTAATTGATCAAATAAAGACTCCCATATCTTTTAAAGAAGCGGGGTTGCAGTTATTTTTTCAAAACTAATGTTATGCCGCTTATTAACTATGCACGAAAATATAGCAAAACAATAACTTTTTTATTATTATACACCATTTAAAGCTCAATTTTCACCCCATTTAAGGTTTAAAAAATTTGGTGTCAATATGTTCGTGCAGTTACTTTTTCATTTAAAGCAAAATTTTGATTTTTTGCACAATATGGAATTTACTCCTGCATATGATTTTATTTCTAATAATTTTTACATAAAAATACCGTCTAACAAGTTTACATTAACCTTGTCAGACGGTATATCTTCTATCTATTATTTATTTTTCCCCATTCAAAATACCACGCATTTTCTGCAAAAATATCGTTAGTTACATCAAAACCAAGTGTTCTTAAGTAAAATGTTCAATTACCACTTTTAATCCAATTATTATAAGAATTATTCCTCCTACAACCTCTGCTTTAGACTTGTACTTAACTCCAAAGGCATTTCCAATAAAAACTCCACCAAGGGATATTGCAAATGTTGTAATCCCAATTAGAATAACTGATGCCCAAATCGATGTTTCCAACTTGCTTCCCATTGTGCCAAAGGTTACACCAACTGCAAGTGCATCAATGCTTGTAGCTATGGCAAGCATAAATAATTCCTTAAAATCCGTAACTGATTCTATGACTTCTTTCTCTTCTTCACTGTCTCCCAAAGCTTCTCGTATCATATTTACGCCAATAACCAATAATAGTACAAAAGCTATCCAATGACTATACTTGTTAATATATTCAACAAAACTTGCACTTAAAGCGTATCCTATTAAAGGCATCATAAGCTGAAATGCTCCAAAGAAGAAAGCTATAATAAAGCTTTGCTTTAAGTCTATTACTTTCATTTTTAATCCTTTACAAATCGAAACTGCAAAGGCATCCATTGAAAGCCCTACTCCTATAAAAAAAACATCTAATAAATTCATTTCTCACCTTTGTATATTATCTACTTTTGCAAAATTTCCTGTAATGCCTTGTAAAGTTTCTTCATTTCTTCATCAGTTCCTACCGTAATTCGTAGATAATTATCTATTCCAGGCTTATTGAAGTATCTTACAAAAATATTTTTTTTCTTTAATTTTTCAAATATTTCTTTTGCAGGCATTCTTTCATGAGTAGCAAAAATAAAATTAGTTTTTGAATCCGTAAATGAAAAACCAAGTTTTTTAAGCTCTTTCTTGGCATTCTCTCTTGTCTCAATAATTTTAGAAACTATATTCTTAAAATATGTATCATCTTTTATTGCCGCAACACCAGTTTCGATTGTTGCCTGATTCATTGTGTATGAATTGTAAGAGAATTTTACTGCCTTTATTGCGTCAATTAATTCCTTACTACCGAAAGCATATCCAATTCTCATTCCAGCCATTGCTCTTGACTTTGAAAATGTTCTTACAACAAGAAGATTGTCATATTTGTCAATTAATGACAATGCTGTATGTCCCCCGAAATCAACATATGCTTCGTCCACAATAACAACAACATCCGGATTATTTTTTATTACTTCCTCTACCTGTTCAAGAGGCATTTCAATTGCTGTTGGGGCGTTTGGATTAGGGAATATTATTCCACCGTTTTCTTTGTTAAAATCCCACGGATTAATCTTAAACTGCTCATCCAATGCCACTGTCTTGTAAGGTATTTTAAATAATTCAGCCCACACATCATAAAAAGAGTATGTTATGTCAGGAAAAAGAATTGGCTTTTCTGAATTAAAGCATGTAAGAAATGCCATTCCCAAAACGTCATCTGAACCTACACCCACAAAAACCTGCTCTGGTTTTACATTGTAATATTCAGCAAGCTCGTTAACTAACAGACTTGCTTCCGGATCAGGGTAAAGTCTGAATCGTTCAGTATCCATTTTTTCAATCATCTCTGTTACCAAAGGTGATGGTGGATATGGACATTCATTTGTATTTAGTTTAATCACATCACTTATTTTTGGCTGTTCTCCCGGTGTGTATGGTGTAACTTTTCTAATGTTATCTTTCCAACTGCTCATTTTTTCTCCTTCTATTTCCTGCACAAACTATAATAAGACATAATATAATTGTGGCAAAAACCGTACCTGATGTATCTATTAAAACATCTGCCGACTTGCCACTTCTTCCATCCACAAAAGTTTGATGAAATTCATCTGTAGATGCATAAATCATACATATTAAATCTGTAACTACTGCACCCATAATAATGTGCTTTCTTGTGTTTCTTACTTCTTCAAAAGTAAATAACAGAATTAAAATCAATCCTGCCAATATTCCATA
>ERZ780190.1702-NODE-1702-length-18847-cov-4.954662_pt1 | contig 18847 bp, 9 predicted proteins | sample MGYA00510980_ERZ780190 | MGnify/ENA primary metagenome ERZ780190 (study PRJEB29588, sample SAMEA1972188) | human gut metagenome | biome: human gut; feature: human-associated habitat; material: faeces | place: Denmark | collected 2008/2010 ... | reverse complement strand
TAAGCCCTTTCAGGGCACCCCAATAAATATATAATTGTAAGGCTTTCAGCCTAACCGATAAATTCTCATTTATCGAACAAATAAAAGATACTTGAAAAATGAAATTCAAAAAGATTCTTCTTTCATTGCTAATTTGTTTGTCTTGTTTTGTACAGGCGAAGAATATAACCATCAGTCGTCTTACCTGTGAGATGCAGGAGGGACTGGTAGTGGTCGAAGGTTCACCCCGTTTGGGCTGGGTGATGGAATCGCCGGAAAATGGGACACGACAATCTGCCTATGAGATTGATATTCGGGAAGCTTTTACAGGGCGTTCCGTTTGGAATAGTGGGAAGGTTTATTCTTCGCAGAGCCAGTTAGTTTCTACAAAGGGGGCAGATATACGTCCTGATAACTCATTTAATTATAGTTGGCGCGTTCGTGTTTGGGATGAAACAGATACACCTTCCGAGTGGAGCAGTGAAGCGAAATTCCGGGCAGTACCCGAAAGATTATCTTCGGGGCAGTGGATTGGAGCTATTACCCGACAAAATGCTCATTTACCGGAAGGGCGTAAGTTCCACGGTGGAGAGCTGAAGAAACCGGAAGTGAAAGCTGCTTGGGAAGCAGTGGACACTTTGGCAAAGAAAAGTATTTGTTTGAGAAGAACATTCCAGGTAGGAGATGCGAAAGAAGGGGGTGCAAACCGTAAACCGGGCAAGAAAATAGTGGAGGCAACGGCATACGTTTGTGGTCTGGGATTCTATGAGTTTTCTTTGAATGGCAAAAAGGTGGGTAACAGTGAGTTTGCCCCATTGTGGAGTGATTATGATAAAACTGTTTACTATAACACATACGATGTGACGGAACAATTGCGGCGTGGTGAAAATGTCGTAGGAATCTTATTGGGGAATGGATTCTATAATGTGCAGGGGGGGCGTTATCGCAAATTACAGATCAGCTTTGGTCCTCCCACACTTTTATTTGAGCTGGTTATTAACTACGAAGATGGAACATGTACGACGGTTCATTCCGATAATAATTGGAAATATGATTTTAGTCCGGTAACCTTCAATTGCATATATGGAGGAGAAGATTATGATGCGCGTCGTGAACAGAAAGGATGGAATCAGATTGGCTTTGATGACAGTCATTGGCGTCCGGTAGTCATACAGGAAGCTCCTAAAGGAATACTTCGTCCACAGATGGCGGCTCCGGTGAAAATCATGGAACGGTATGATATTCAAAAGGTAACCAAACTAAATGCGGACCAAGTTGCATCAGCTTCTGTATCAACTAAGAGAACAGTCGATCTTTCTGCTTTTGTGTTGGATATGGGACAGAATTTGGCTGGCTTTCCGGAAATAACAGTACGTGGCAAACGTGGTCAGAAAGTAACTTTGATTGTAGCCGAAGCATTGACAGAGGAAGGTGCTTGCAATCAGCGTCAGACAGGGCGTCAACACTATTACGAATACACTCTGAAAGGGGAAGGCGATGAAACCTGGCACCCTCGTTTCTCTTATTATGGTTTTAGATATATTCAGGTAGAGGGGGCTGTCTTAAAAGGACAGAAGAATCCGCAGAAATTGCCTGTATTAAAGAATATTCAATCCTGTTTCGTCTATAATTCAGCCAGGAAAGTTTCCACTTTCGAATCATCCAACCGGATATTTAATGCTGCCCATCGATTGATCGAGAAAGCGGTTCGCAGCAATATGCAGTCTGTGTTTACGGATTGTCCGCATCGTGAGAAACTTGGATGGCTGGAACAGGTACATCTGAATGGTCCGGGTTTGTTATATAACTATGATTTGACAGCATACGCTCCGCAGATTATGCAGAATATGGCAGATGCACAACATTCCAACGGAGCCATGCCGACAACTGCTCCGGAATACGTGATTTTTGAAGGTCCGGGTATGGATGCTTTTGCCGAATCTCCGGAGTGGGGTGGCTCTTTGGTTATTTTCCCTTTTATGTACTATGAGACTTATGGAGACGATTCATTGATTAAGAAATATTATCCGAATATGCGTCGTTACGTGGATTATCTCAAGACTCGTGCAGATAAAGGTATTCTTTCTTTCGGATTGGGAGACTGGTATGATTACGGAGATTTCCGTGCGGGATTCTCACGGAATACACCCGTTCCTTTGGTGGCTACTGCGCATTATTACATGACAGTCATGTATTTGGTACAAGCCGCGAGAATGGTAGGTAATGACTTTGACATTCGTTATTATACTTCGTTGGCACAGGATATAATGGTTGCATTTAATAAATGTTTTCTTCATAAAGATACGGCACAATATGGTACAGGAAGCCAATGCAGTAATGCGCTTCCGTTGTTCCTCCAAATGATGCAGGATGCAGATTTGAATGAGAAAGTATTCGCGAATCTGATAAAAGATGTGGAAGCACATGGCAACCGTTTGACTACCGGTGATGTGGGAAACCGTTATCTGATTCAGACATTGGCGCGTAATGGGGAACATGAACTTATTTATAAGATGTTCAATCATGAAGAAGCTCCCGGATATGGTTTCCAGTTAAAATTCGGCGCTACAACTTTGACCGAGCAGTGGGACCCCCGTCAAGGTTCTTCCTGGAATCACTTTATGATGGGACAGATTGATGAATGGTTCTTTAATTCGCTGGTTGGTATTCGTCCTTCTACCACTCCAAAACAAGGTTATCAAAAGTTCATCATCGCTCCCCAACCTGTGGGAGATTTGAAATATGTCAAAGCGTCGTATGAAACTTTATACGGTACCATTAATGTGAACTGGACTTGTGAGAATGGGACTTTCACTTTAAACGTGTCTGTTCCGGTGAATACTACCGCTGTCGTTTACCTCCCGGGCGAAAAAGAACCGAAAGAGATACAGAGTGGAACATATAAATTGGTTTGTGCAAAATGAAAGAGACATTTTATATATATTTGTAGAATGAAAAACAATGTATTCATATAAAAAATCATGCAGCATCTTTATTTTAATCATATAGCATGTTTGAAAAAAACATCTCAATGATTGTCTTCAAACATTGGGAAGAAAAAAAGATTCTATTAGCATGATTTTTTAGAAGGAAACGATGAAATATACTTTAATAATATCGATTATGAATTTACGAACAACTCTTATTGTCTTTCTTTGCTTCTGTGCAACCACAGTTCTTCGTGCCGAGCGTGTAGATATGCTGAAGGTCGGTGCAAAAGCAAATGGCAAGACTCTTAATACAAAGCTAATCAATTCAACGATTGACCGTCTGAACCGTGGCGGCGGAGGTACTCTTTTCTTTCCTGCCGGGACTTATCTGACGGGGAGTATCCATCTGAAAAGTAATATTACACTGGAGTTGGAAGCCGGAGCTACCTTACTCTTTTCCGATAACTTTGATGACTATCTTCCTTTTGTCGAGGTTCGCCACGAAGGAGTGATGATGAAAAGTTTCCAGCCTTTGATTTATGCGGTAGATGCCGAGAATATTACGATCAAAGGAGAAGGAACTTTGGACGGACAAGGGAAGAAATGGTGGATGGAGTTCTTTCGTGTCATGATTGATTTGAAAGACAATGGCATGCGTGATGTGAATAAATATCAGCCAATGTGGGATGCAGCAAACGATACGACAGCAATTTATGCTGAAACGAACAAGGATTATGTAAATACATTGCAACGTCGCTTTTTCCGTCCTCCGTTCATTCAGCCCGTTCGTTGTAAGAAAGTAAAGATTGAAGGAGTGAAAATCATAAATTCTCCCTTTTGGACGGTCAATCCGGAGTTTTGTGACAATGTAACCATAAAGGGGATCACCATAGATAATGCGCCCTCACCAAATACGGACGGAGTGAATCCGGAATCCTGCCGCAACGTACATATCAGCGACTGCCATATATCAGTAGGAGACGATTGCATCACAATCAAGTCGGGAAGAGATGCGCAGGCCCGTCGTTTGGGAGTACCTTGCGAGAATATCACTATCACCAACTGCACCATGCTTTCCGGTCACGGAGGCGTTGTTATCGGCAGCGAGATGAGTGGGAGTGTGCGTAAAGTTACTATTTCCAATTGCGTGTTTGACGGAACAGATCGTGGAATCCGTATTAAGTCGACCCGTGGAAGGGGAGGAGTCGTTGAAGATATTCGTGTCAGCAACGTCGTAATGAGCAACATTAAACAGGAAGCTGTCGTATTGAATTTGAAATACAGTAAAATGCCTGCCGAACCTAAGAGTGAACGCACTCCGATATTCCGTAACGTACATATCAGCGGAATGACTGTGACAAACGTAAAGACTCCGATCAAAATAGTGGGCTTGGAAGAAGCGCCGATATCTGACATCGTTTTGCGTGATATTCACATTCAAGAAGGGAAACAGAAATGTATCTTCGAAAATTGTGAACGTATCACGATGGATGACGTAATCGTCAATGGTGAAGTAATTAAAAGCACCACAGATACTACAGATTAACACAGATTTTTAATTCGACTAAATTATAAGAATAATAAATCTGTGAAAATCTGTGTAATCTGTGGTGAAAAAACAACTTGCATAAATTAAAAATAAATGAAACGAATCCTTTTTACTATGCTTCTTGCCGCATCTCTTTCGGCCGAAGCCCAGACGCAAACATACGAGACGGAATTTGCCCGTCCCTTGAATGAAGTACTGACGGATATACAGAACCGTTTCGGAGTCCGTTTGAAATATGACATTGATACGGTGGGAAAAGTGCTGTCTTATGCCGATTTCCGTATCCGTCCTTATTCCGTGGAAGAATCCTTGACGAATGTATTGGCACCTTTCGATTATAAATTTGTTAAGCAGAAAGGAAATATGTATAAGCTGAAAGCATACGAGTATCCACGTCGTACAGATGCAGACGGAGAGAAGATGCTGGCTTATCTGAATACACTCTATACAGACCAACAGTCCTTTCAACTTCGTGCCGATTCTCTGAAAAAAGAGGTACGTCAGCGTTTAGGTATTGATACTTTGTTGGCTCAATGTGTCAAAACCAAACCTATTCTTTCAAAGATACGTAAGTTTGATGGCTATACCGTGCAGAATTTCGCACTTGAAACACTTCCCGGATTATACATTTGCGGTTCTATCTATACGCCCCAATCGAAAGGAAAACATGCGTTGATAATCTGCCCTAACGGACATTTTGGTGGCGGACGTTATCGGGAAGACCAACAACAACGTATGGGAACTTTAGCACGTATGGGAGCTGTTTGTGTAGACTATGATTTGTTCGGATGGGGAGAGTCGGCTTTGCAAGTGGGCAGTGCGGCACACCGTAGCAGTGCGGCGCACACTATTCAGGCAATGAACGGCTTACTGATTCTTGACTACATGCTTGCTTCCCGTAAAGATATTGATACCAGCCGTATCGGTGCGAATGGCGGTTCGGGTGGAGGTACCCATACTGTATTGTTGAGCGTATTGGATGATCGTTTCACCGCTTCAGCTCCGGTGGTGAGCCTGGCTTCTCACTTCGACGGTGGCTGTCCCTGCGAAAGCGGAATGCCTATTCAACTATCTGCAGGAGGAACCTGTAATGCGGAATTAGCCGCTACTTTTGCTCCTCGTCCACAACTGATCGTATCGGATGGCGGCGACTGGACGGCCAGTGTTCCTACTCTTGAATTTCCTTATCTGCAACGAATCTACGGATTCTACCAGGCAAAAGATAAAGTAACGAATGTACATCTTCCCAAAGAGAAACATGACTTTGGTCCGAATAAGCGGAATGCTGTTTATGACTTCTTCGCAGAAGTATTCAAATTGGATAAAAAGATGTTGGATGAAAGCAAGGTCACCATTGAACCGGAATCCGCTATGTATAGTTTTGGTGAAAAAGGAGCTTTGCTTCCTGAAGGCGCCATTCGTTCTTTTGACAAGGTAGCTGCTTATTTTGACAAGAAGGCTTTTGCTAATTTAAAATCAGATGCTTCTCTCGAAAAGAAAGCCATCGACTGGGTAGCTTCTTTAGAGTTGAACGATGATAAAAAAGCAGGTTTTGCAGTAACTGCCATTTATAATCATCTTCGTAAAGTGCGTGACTGGCACAATGAGCACCCTTATACAACAATCCCCGAGGGTATCAATCCTTTGACAGGCAAACCGCTTTCCAAGCTCGACCGTGAAATGATAGCAGATTCCGCTATGCCGAAAGAAGTACATGAAAGGCTAATGAAAGATCTGCGCAGAGTATTGACGGAAGAACAGATTGAACAAATCCTGGATAAATACACGGTAGGTAAAGTTGCTTTTACCTTGAAAGGTTATCAGGCCATTGTACCCAATATGACGGAAGAGGAAACGGCTTTCGTTCTGGAACAGTTGAAATTGGCTCGTGAACAGGCTATTGACTACAAGAATATGAAGCAGATTTCTGCTATCTTCGAAATTTATAAAACCAAATGCGAACAGTATTTCAATGAGCATGGTCGCAACTGGCGGCAGATGTTCAAAGATTACGTGAATAAGCGAAACGCAGAAAAGAAGGCTCAAGGAAAGAAATAAATGAGGGTAAACCCTTAACCTCCTACATAACCGGAAAATCTCCGGGATAATAGAAGAATATAATAGAGCTATGCTTTGCAACTGACAAAGCATAGCTTTATCATATCTAAAACTATGCTTTAGCTCTCAAAAAACACTGCTATCACTTTCACGAAGCTTTGATTGTGAAGACAGGAGTGGAAGTTACTCGAAACGTGTTGAAAGATTCTCTTGGTGATGACTTTACTTCAAACTATTCAATATAAATCATCTTTTTCGTCATTCCCCCGTCAATAGTGATGTTTTCTCCATTGATGAAATCATTGTTTTCCTCACAGAGAAACAGACACATGCGGGCAATATCTTCCGGTTTACCTACCCGGCGTGAAGGATGTTGTGAATGGTCTTCCGGTTGGAGTTGATCATAATCATGAGTCTGTATCCATCCCGGAGCAATCGAGTTAACTGTGATATTCCATTCGGATAAAGACAAAGCCAATGCATGAGTCAAAGAATAGATACCACCTTTCGAAGCTGCATAACCTTCACTTCCCGGTTCACTCATCAGATAACGTGTAGAGCAGATATTTATAATTCGGCCGTATGGGTTGGGAGAGGGCTGCTTTTTACGATGGACGGCAAGCAGTCGGGAAGTGATGAATACAGGACGCAGGTTAATAGAAAGAATTTTGTCGAAATCCTCTACACTTGTTTCTGTGATAGAAGAAAATTTGCTGATACCGACGTTGTTGACAATAATATCAATATCGTTCCATTCGGCAAGAATGGTTTGCATACAACTTTCAAGTGCGTTTTTATCACTTACGTCGACCTTATGGAACATAGCCCCGGTTGCCTTCGCAGTCTCCTGTCCCGATGTTTCGTTTATATCACAAAAGGCAACTTGATTTCCAGCTAGGCAAAAAGCTTCTACTATTGCTTTGCCTATTCCTTCCGCTCCGCCTGTTATAAATACTCTTCTTTTTGAATCCTCCGGTTTTGAAACCGTTGAAGTGTGAGACTTCGATTCAGCCGGACGTACTGCTGTTAGTTTCTTCTTACCATATTTTTGTGCTTGTTTCCAAGCAGCTTTTCGGGCTTCGTATTGTTCCTGTTGTCTTTCTATGTAATTATCTGCCATCGTTATTTTTTATTTATTGGCAAATGTAAAGTATAAAATGGATAAATACAAGAATCGACCGCTCTTTTGCGGGCAAAGGAGCGGTCGATTTCATTCAGATGATCGTTCAATATTTAAAACTTCGTCGGATCTATCTCTGCATATTTAATTCGTTGACGGCGCCATGTATAAATGGCATGCAGCTTCCCGTCTTTCCCCTGAATAATGCTAGGGTAAGAGTATTGGCTGATCGGACTATCTTCTAATGTAAGAACAGGCTGCCAATTGATACCATCTTCTGAAACGGCCACACAGAGCGGAGTACGCGGACCTTTCGGAGTTCCGGGCAATGTAGAGAAATTATTGTAGATAAGGATATGTCTACCGTCTTTCATTGTCACGGCATCCGTACCGGAATTATTATTCGGGACATCCAGCAACGTAACTTTACTCCATGTGTCACCATTATCACTGCTCCACGCAGTTGCTACCTGTGCGTTACGTGTACGGCAGAGTATCTGTAATCTTCCATCCTTATGCTTCAACATACTGGGTTGTATTGCATAAACAGGTTTGGCTCCTTCTCCTTCGATCGCTTCTCCGCCTTCCTGGTCATCCACATTCACACCTCCCTTTTTACGATTTTGGGTGGGGACAGATAACTCGGCATCCAGTGGTCCGACCATCTTCCAGGTCTTGCCTTTATCATCGGAAATCTCGAAATGGACACGCCATCCGTTACTTCCTTCCGTACTGGAAGGGCAGATGATACGCCCATTGATATATTCCGGTTTATTCTTAATAGGTCCAAGAAAACCTTTCGGAAGCGCTTCGCGTTTGCTCCAGGTTTTTCCTCCGTCGCGTGAACGGACAAGCCATCCTGTCCAGTCGCTCACTTTCAAACCTATTTTATAAAACAGAATCAGGTCACCTCCGGGAATCTGGAAAAGAACCGGGTTCCAGCAAGCTTTTCTGCGGGCAATAAGTGTTCCTTTTGCATCTTTCACCGGGGTACAGGTTGAATCGATTCCGGCCAATACTGCTTGTGGGTCTTTGAGTGAAAACACACCGTCGGCAGCAAGTTTGGGGGCGGTCCATTCTTTAGAGCCTTTAGGTTTACGACATACCCAGATGCAACAATCCGGATTGCGCTCTTTGGTTCCTCCGAAGAAAGAGGCTACGAGATCACCATTTTTCAGCTCTACTATCGTAGCTCCATGACATTCGGGGAAAGAAGCGTTTTCATACAGAAATTCATCAGTCAGAATAGCCGTATTCCGGGTGGGAATGTCTACACTGAAATGATATTTTCCCGAACCGATTTTTTCTTTCCGTCCATCCGGAAGATGTACTTCCCCCGTCGTATTGGCGGGAAGTTCGATATCCCATTCCAAATGTGTGGGAGTCTTTGTCCATCGGCTGGTTATTTTTCCGTAGATACTCATGTACGATGCATCCACGTTACTCAACTCCTGAATTTCAAAAGCCGGCTGGAAGACGATATGCTTGTAACCGGACTTCCAGCGGTCCGCACGGATACCTGCTAGGTTATTGAAGCACCAAGGCAATAAATCACCTAAAAGCATCACGTGATTACCGCTATTCATTTCAGGATTTGCCGTATCACCGTTCCATAACTCCCAAATAGTGGTAGCACCTTTTTCAACCATATATCCCCAGGAAGGATATGTTTTATTGGTAGCCAGTAGATAAGCTACATTGGCATGACCGCGACGGCTCAATTCACGCAATAGCCATTGTACACCGATTACTCCGGTACTTATATGTCCCTTGTTGGTTGTAATAATGGAAGTTACGGCATTTTTAGCTACTTCATTGATGTAGTTCTTTGGCACTAGACCAAAAGCAAGTGGCAAGATATTGGCAGTAACTGTGTTGTTACCATAGAAAATACTGTCCGGATATAAGGTATGTCCCGGTACGGGAGAAGTACTTTCTTTTATGTGTAGAAAACGGGCATTGAATGCGTCTTTCATGCGATGTTCCAAATCTTCCCATTCTTCTGCGTCAGCTTTCAGCCCTTGCAGGCTTGCAAAGCGGTGCATCAGTTGTAATACCTTCAGATAATAAGCCGTTGCGAGCAAAGCTCCGTCAGTCTTGCGGGAAGGGTCCTTACTATGAATTAACTCCAGTGATTCGGGCGGAACGCACCAGTCACCATATTTATCTTTGGTGATGATAAAATCTTCTGTCATGTAGTATTCCCGGATATGAGATACCCACTTCTTGATAGCCGGATAATTCTCTTCGATCGGACGTTTATCTCCAAAGTTTGTGAAAAGCATGTCGCAGGCCATTGGTAAAGCGGCAGGCCAGGTCAGATTGTCCGAGTAGTAGTTCCAGTATGCCGGGGCTACATCAGGAATACAGCCGTCTTCCCGTTGTGCTTCGCGGATGTCACGCGTCCATTTGGTATACATGGCGTAATTATCGAAAAGCATGCTTTCTCCCCAACAGCCCATGGTACGGTCACCCAACCATGGTTGGCGTTCATTCCGTTGCGGACAGTCAACCGGCATCCCTTTATAGTTGCTCCGGATTCCCCAAAATGCATTACGGATAATCTTATTCAGAGTTTCGTCAGAACAGTTGAAAGTACCAGTATGCTCCATTTCATCTTCTACTACTTCGGCAACGAAATCTTCTGCCTTCGCATTCGGATAATCGCTGACTTCTACATAACGGAACCCATGATAAATAAAACGAGGTGCCCAGGTAGCATCTTTTGTTTCGCGTCCGCTGACAACATATACATCTGTAGAACGGGCATCCCTGAAGTTTCTAGTATAAAGTTCGCCATTGTCTTGCAGACTTTCTGCAAAACGGAGACGGATGCTATCGCCAGCCTGTCCTTTTATCCGGAAACGTACCCAGCCCGCCATATTCTGACCGATATCCAGGATATATTTGTTACCAAGCTTTTTTATAGAAACGGGCTTCAGGGTTTCTGTAACTTTCATGCCCGGCATCATTTGTGCACGCAATGTTCCTGAAGGAATACTGACACGTTGGGCCGGCATCCAGTTTTTGTCATCATATCCGGTTTGAGTCCAGGCTCCTAGCTCTTTACGGGCATCATATTCTTCGCCATCATATTCATTATTGCTACGGATAGGACCTTCAGTAGTCAATTTCCATGAAGTGTTTGTAGCAATCGTTTCTTTGCTGCCGTCTGCATATTCCACAATCAGATTCAACCGGAGTTTAGGATAACCGAAAGTCGGTATCTTATACGGTTTATAGTTCTGACGCATCGTATAGAAGCGACCATTTCCAAGAGTTACTCCAATAGCATTTTCTGTTTGAAGCAGTGAAGTAACATCGTATGTGTTGTACAGAATTGTTTTCCGGTAGTCGGTAGGAGCAGGTGCCAGTACTTGATTGCCGATGCGTTGTCCGTTGATAAACAACTCGTACAATCCCATTCCGGCGATATGTACTGTGGCACGTTTCACATCTTTCTTTACTGCAAATTCTTTACGGAGATAACGGGCTGCCAAACGGCTCCATTGTGTTTCGCTATCTCCGGGAGCGGCCCTGTCCAAGCCGATCCATTGCCCTTGCCAGTCCGCTTCATTAAATAGTCCGGTGGTCCAGAAAGCCGGAGCACTCCAATTCGTTGCGCCTTTGTTGGTGTCTATTTTTACTTTCCAATAGTAGGAGGCATTACATTTTAATGTTTTTCCCTGATAAGTGATCCATTGAGAAGCGTCAGATTCAATCTTTCCTGAATCCCAAATATCTCCTTTTCCTTGTTCCAATAGCTCCGGGGAAGATGCGACAAGAATGTGATACGCAGTTTGTATCACATTCTGTTCATCCGATTCGATGCGCCAACTCAATCGGGGTTGGCGCACATCGATACCTGCCGGATTTTTCAACTGCTCCGTTCGCAGGTCAGTGATACCTATGGCTGCGTATAGTGAACCTGCAAAGAGCAGAAGAAAGAAAAATGATACTATTCTTTTATTCATAAGTATGTTCTCATAATTCGTTTATATAATAAATTTAGGCACGGATTGCATGGATTAACGCTGTCGTTTTACTTATCTGTCATTCTGAAAGCCGTGAAATCCGTGTAATCCGCGCCTAATAATACAAAATTATTTAGCCCATTTTTGTTGTGCATTTGGTAATTCTGTCCAGTCCTTCTCCACATAGTTCTTACTACTATCCACTACAATCAGAATATGATCGTTTCCACTGCAATAACCACTGTCGTGCTGGAATTTGTGCACTCCGTTATCAAATTCTCCGATGTATTCCAGTTTACCATCTTTCGTGGTGTACCACCAAGCATTCTTTTTCGCGCCGCTAATCTTGCTGAAATCAACTTCCATCGGACGTCCGGTATAGTTGTATACCATCAGATAATCATTTCCACGTGTAGCGATAGCGCGGTCATAACGTTCTCCATTCTGTCCTGTGATGATAGACTGATCGGGTATGCGTTCAAAGAACGGGAAAGTCAACATCAGGTTTTTCAGATACTTCATCTGATTGTAGCCCGGATCATTCAAAGCATCATACCAAGGCTTCTTTGCACCATAAGCACCACCTACACCCGGTTTGATAAATTGCATGATGGAATTATGACCGTAAGTATGTCCGAAAGAACCTGCAAATACAGACCAATAAGCATAACGACGTACGTCATAATCCTTCCACAACAGTTCGTTCTCATCGTGCAGACCATGAGGTATTTCTTCATAGATCGGTTCACCGTCAATCACAGGTTTCATGGGTTTCATGGCCAGGCTGCGTTCTACAAAACGCCAGTTATCCTCTTCTGTATTTTCTTCGATAGGGTAGTCACCATCTCCGAAACGTTGTCCATAGCGACGATGTCCGCTTTGAAACATGTTGAAATCCAACCAGGGAGCGTTATTGAACCAAGTTGCGGAAGTTGTTCTTCCACGTGGATGGAATGTCATCAGGTGATTTTTGTCGATAGCTTTGATAGAGGTTGCCAAAGCTTCCCATTCAGCAGTTTTCACGTCGCCACGGATATCTCCACCAATAAACCAGATAATATTCGGTTCGTCCTTATAACGCTCTGCCAAAAACTTGCCGTATGCTTTTGCCTGTTCTACAGTCATCTCGCCCCGGTTCACCGGGCTTCCCCAAATGCAGACCATGCCGATATACTGACCTTTCTTGGCTGCTGTACGGATAATGTAATCCATGTGATCCCAATAACCATATACGCCTTTTTGATTGATGTTTTTGAAGTTGTATCCGTCAATCATCGAATATTGTCCGTAGATATTCATAGACGGAACATTATTCAACGTTTGAACCTGAATCACGTTGTATCCGCGACGTTTGCATTGTTCCAGGTAATATTCGGCTTCATCCCGGTTCAAGCGTTCGGGCAATAGCCAACCGGTTTCTCCTAACCAAAAGAAAGGAGCACCGTTTTCGTGTTTCAGGTAACGTCCCTCTTCGGAAACTATGAGTTTGCCGTTGTCCCAGGGGATATACGTCTTTTGTGTTTTCTTCTGTGCTGCAGCCGAAGTTGCCATTGTCAATAGCAGCAACAAAAGAGGAAGAATCTTGAATTTTCTCATTGTATTTTATCGTTTTTAGTTTATTTTTTAGTCATTTTCTCATACTCAATAGCAGCCAAGATGAATGAACCTATCGATTTCGGATCATTTTCTATGATCGGTTCACTGATATAATACTCAAATGAGCCGTCACGATATCTTTTTGAATCTCCGCCCAATCCTGCAACAGCACAGCAATTGGTAATTGTATAGCTGCCATCTTCTTCCAAACGGGTAAATGTCTTTACCATTCCGTCAAAGGCTTTTTGTGTCGGTTCGATATACTCGTTGCCAATATATCCTTTATTGATAGCTTTGGCAAGCGTATAGATAAACAGGGCAGTGGCAGATGATTCCAAATAATTACCTTCACGTGCTCCCTGATCGGTTACCTGATACCAGGTTCCGGATGAAGGATCTTGGTATTTCACAATCGCTTTTGCCAATCCCTGCAGAATTTGTATAATGCTGTCGCGTCCGGCTGTTTCCTGTGGCAGAAAGTCCAGTACATCTACAATAGCAGCTCCATACCATCCGATGCTGCGACTCCAAAAATTAGGAGAGCAACCTGTTTCAGGATTTGACCATTTCTGTTCGCGACTTTCATCCCATCCGTGATAATAAAGCCCTGTTGAAGGATCATAAGTCTTGCTATTTATTAGAAGAATCTGTTTTGTTGCTTCGTCAAATAAAGCGGGTTCATTAAAAGTAGCCCCATATTGAACCAGATAAGGAGAAGCCATAAAAATTCCGTCCAGCCACATTTGATGAGGATATCTCAATTTATGCCAGAATCCTCCCTCACTGGTACGGGGTTGCTCTGCCATTTGCTTGCGCAAAGTATCCATGGCTATTTTGTAACGTTCGTCTCCGGTCTGTGCGTAAAGATCGAAAAGAATCTTTCCACCGTTGACATTATCAATATTGAATGAAAGATATTTCATGGTTTTGATATGTCCGTCAGCATCGATCAGACTATCTGCATATATCTTGGCATACTCATAATATACGCTGTCCCCGGTATGTTTCCATTCTTCCAACATGGATTTCACTACTAGTCCGTGGGTATATCCCCAGCGTGGTTTTTTAGCTTTTTCAATCATCCAGGGTTCGGGGAAACGTTTCATTTCGGAGCGTGCCATGCGTTCACTCCATTTTTCCGTTTCTGTTTTTTGAGGTGCTGCGCAAGCCAGGAAACAAGCAGTTCCACAGGCGACAATCAGTTTCAATAAGTTTTTGTTCATATCGGTCGAGTTATTATTTTCCAATCAATACATATTCTTTTCCTGCTTTGGTAGGTAGGTCATAGAGGTATGTCTCTGCAATTTCCACTTTGTTCAAGTTGGCCTTTTCGTTAATCAATGGCTCCGGAATGGTGGGGACTGCATAAAGAGGGTTCGGATTTTCACCTTTGGCACGCTTCAAGCCATTCCCGGTTAATGGGTTGAGCGAACGTAAACGACAATTTCCTCCCTTATGAGATTTGACAACCAGCCGGCTGACTTTCCCGTTTTTCCAACTCAAATCAAGTTCGAAACCTCCACGGGCAATGATTCCTTTGATAGAACCTGCTTTCCAAACGGTAGGCAGTGCGGGAAGCAAATATATAAAACCGTCGTAGCTTTGCATCAACATCTCTGCAATGCCTGCGGCACAACCAAAGTTTCCATCAATCTGAAATGGTGGATGCGCATCGAACAGGTTAGGGTAGGTGCCTCCTTTTTTCTTTTCATTGCGTACGAGAGTCAGCTGGTCAGTTATCAGCTTGTAGGCGTGGTCGCCATCAAGCAGGCGTGCCCAAAGGCAAACTTTCCATCCCATGCTCCACCCGGTCGACGGGTCGCCACGATGAATCAGAGAAGTACGTGCTGCATCAAATAATTCAGGAGTACGGTAAGGGGAAATCTGATTGCTGGGGAAGAGTCCGTACAAATGAGAAATGTGGCGGTGCACGTCCTTCGGATCATCCCAGTCGAACATCCACTCTTGTAATTGCCCCCAATGTCCCACCTGCATGGGAGCCATTTCTTTGAGACGTTGTGTCAGATGAGAGGCAAACTCCTGATCTGTATCCAGTATTTGAGAAGCAGATATAATTGCTGTCCAAAGATCGAAAATCAATTGGTTGTCCATGGTGCATCCGGCAGCTGTAGTAGCTTTCCCGTTACTTCCCGAATGTACATTCTCCGGTGAATTACTGGGGCAGACTACCAGCCAGTTGTGTACGGGTTCTTTCACCATAATTTCATCAAAGAAACGTCCGGACTCTTTCAGTATCGGATAGACAGAACGCAGGAATTCCACATCTCCGGTGTATAGATAACGCTCCCAAAGATGTCGGCAAAGCCATGCGCCACCACTGGGCCACATACCCGAAGGAGCTTTGTCAACTGCTCCTGTAATACGCCATATATCCGTGTTATGATGCAACACCCATCCGTTGGCTCCATACATAATCTTAGCCGTCTCTTTACCTGTGTCACTCACTTCTTTTATCAGACGGAATAACGGTTCATTCAGTTCACTTAGATTCGTTACTTCCGAAGGCCAGTAATTCATTTCCAAATTGATGTTACAAGTATATTTGCTATCCCAGGAAGGGAATAATTTGTCATTCCAAATTCCTTGTAAATTGGCGGGTTGTCCTCCCGGTTGGGAAGAACAGATCAACAAATAACGTCCGAATTGAAAATAGGTGGCAACCAGATGTGTGTCATTGGTGTTTTTGAAATTCTCCACACGCTTATCGGTGGTTACATTCGCATATTGGTCTCGTCCCAAATCAAGAGAAACGCGTGTCAGATATTGTCGGTAAAAATCAACATGATTCTTCTTCGATTCAATGAACGGATGAACCATTGCTTTCGCCAAATAGTTCTTTGCCCGCTCTGTCTGATTACCGGTGATATCTTGATAGTTGTTGAAATTAGTTGCAATGGATACATAGATAACCGCTTCGTCGGCTTTCTCAACAGAAAGTATTCCATCGGCACAAGCTATTTTCCCACCTTTATTTTTAGCAGTCAATCTGCCTTGAAATTCTACTTTCCCTTTCAATCCTTCATGCAAGGAAGAGACTCCCGAGAGTGTCACACAGTTTCCCTCTTCAGAAGCGATCATAACATCCTGGTGAGGGGAAGTGAGTTGTGCATTGAAAGTAATTTGTCCGGGACGATTGGCAGTCAGCCTAACCATTACTACCTGGTCGGTAAATGAAGTGAACGTTTCACGTTGATACTGCACTCCGTCTACTTCATAACGTACGATTGCACGTGCGGAATCCAGACTTAATTCCCTGTAATAATTGGAATAACGTGTATGACCTGGAAAAGCGATTCGCAGGTCACCAAAACTTTGGTATGGCATTCCTGAATTAGTCTTTGCCATTACCTTTTCTGTGGCCAGTGTCTGAGCTTCAAGGTATTTTCCGGCAAAGACCAGCTCACGCACTTTCGGAATATATTCCAGTGCATCCGGATTGGCGTTATTATTGGGACGTCCCGCCCAAATGCTTTCTTCGTTTAGTTGTATTTGTTCTGTGCCTGGTGTTCCATATACCATGGCCCCCAAACGACCATTCCCAAGGGGTAATGCCTCGGTCCATACCTGTGCGGGACAGTCGTACCATAACTTGTATTCGGGTACAGAAGACTTCTGTTCCTGCGCCTGAATACAACCAACAGACATCGTGACGAACAGATATCCGATTAATCTCTTTTTATTCATTTCCTTCCAATTGCTTTTATACTTTTATAAAAGGACGATTGAAAGGGATTTTTGTACCCACTATGCGCGTAGTAAGAAGCAGGAATAATCAGAAGTTATTTATTCAATCTTTAGTTGCCATATTTTGAAATATACTTCCTATATTTGTCATTAGAATATTTAATAAAAAGAAATTATGAAAAGTTTTAATGTTACATCCATGTTAGTAGTGCTGATGTTCTTGTGTATTACAGGTATACAGGCACAGAGCGTTACTCCCAGCAAGAAGTATATCACGAAAGATTTGAATAACGTAGGTAATTTCACTTCAATCAGGGTTTTAGGTAGTCCCGACGTTGAATATCGCCAGAGCAGTGGTTCTAAAACAACAGTTTCTATATATGGTTCGGATAACCTGGTCGACCTGTTGGAAGTGTCTGCTGTAAACGGAGTGTTACAGGTGAATATAAAGAAAGGCGTTAAGATTCTTAGCGGAGAACGCCGTTTGAAAGTGATTGCCTCGTCTCCTTCATTGAAGGAAGTAGATATTAAAGGTTCGGCAGATGTATATCTGAAAGGTACGATCAAAGGTTCGGATTTAAATTTGAATATAACAGGTTCCGGCGATATTGAAGCCGAGAATTTGCAATATACAAACCTTTCTACTTTTGTAAAGGGTAGTGGGGATATTGATGTGAAGAATGTGAAAGCCACTGCTGTAAAAACGGTAATTAGCGGTTCCGGCGATGTGAATTTGAAAGGCTCGGCTCAAAAAGCTACGCTGGCTGTAAATGGGGCCGGTGATATCAGTGCCGACAAGCTGACGGCTACTAATGTTGTTGCTACTGTTTCAGGTTCCGGCGATATCTCTTGTTATGCTTCTAAACAGTTGGATGCAAAAGTTAGTGGTAGCGGAGATATTGAGTATAAAGGAAGTCCCTCTGTTGTAAATAAACAAGGCAAGAAAGACTCAATATCCGGAAAGTAAGGATTTGATTACCATCATAGAAAGCGGGCAAATATGCAATATATTCATATTTGCCCGCTTTTGTTATAAATAGGTGTGATGTATGAGAGAATATAAATGAGATATCATACATCGTTTTTCTTGATGCTATTCTCCCGGGAGAAGACTAAAAATAAGTTAGCAAACTTAAACACAGTTCTAAAGCCATTAAAATAGATGAATTTCGACAAACAAACAGATATACTGATTGTTGTCACATTGAATCATTCGTTTTTTTATTTACCTAAAAAATACAGATTATGGCAAAGAATTCTCCCGATGAAGTAAAAAACATCAAAATGGTAGAAAAGCAGGCAGCTGAAGCCTCTATTATCAACCTCAAAGAGTACCGGGCAAAAAGGCAATTCGGTAAAACACCGGAACCGATGGCGGAGACGGTGGAAACTCCCAATCGAATGCCTGTTTTTGTTGTTCAGAAGCATGATGCCAGCCATTTTCATTTCGATTTTCGTTTGGAAGTAGATGGAGTATTAAAAAGTTGGGTGGTGCCTAAAGGACCTTCCATGAATCCAAAAGATAAGAGGTTGGCCATAGAAGTAGAAGACCACCCCTTGAGTTATGCGCACTTTGAAGGAGTTATACCGGAAGGTAACTATGGAGCAGGTACGGTGGAAATATGGGATAGTGGAACCTATGCTTACGTTGGTAATAATCGTAACATTTCCGCTGCTATTAAAAATGGAATACTTGAATTCAAGTTACACGGGCATAAACTCAAAGGGCTATTTGTCCTTATACATACCAATATGGATGATCAGGATAAAGACTGGTTGTTGATAAAGAAAGACGATGTATTTGCGGCCACTCACGTTTACGATGCAAAGATTATTCCGTCTTATGATGAGGTATTCCTGTAAACTATGATCTGACAGTACTTATCAGAAGTCTATTATTTTCAAATTATATACGCGGCTTGATAATTCTACTTAT
>ERZ780190.1692-NODE-1692-length-18927-cov-4.628020_pt1 | contig 18927 bp, 13 predicted proteins | sample MGYA00510980_ERZ780190 | MGnify/ENA primary metagenome ERZ780190 (study PRJEB29588, sample SAMEA1972188) | human gut metagenome | biome: human gut; feature: human-associated habitat; material: faeces | place: Denmark | collected 2008/2010 ... | reverse complement strand
CCATCTACCCGGACGGCAGCGCCCATCTGGACAACGGCACGCTGGCCGGTTCCACCCTGAACATCAACAAGGGCCTGCGCATCCTCGTGGAAGAGGCTCTGGTCCCCTTCAACTACGCTCTGAACTCCTGCACCATCAACCCGGCCAAGTGCCTGCATCTGGACGACCGCAAGGGTTCCATCCAGGTGGGCAAGGACGCCGACCTCGTGGTGCTGGAGGATAACTACGACGTCCTGCAGACCTACTGCATGGGCCAGCCCAAACTTTAATACACCCAAGCAGACACGAAGGAGATAGCAAACATGAAACACCCGCTTCAGGAAATGATGGACAAGCGCCGCCAGGGCATCCGCTGCGGCATTCCCTCTTATTGCAGCGCCAACGAGCTGGTCATTGAGATCGCGCTGCGCCGCGCCAAGGAGCGCAACATCCCCGTCCTGATCGAAGCCACCGCCAACCAGGTCAACCAGTTTGGCGGCTACACCGGCATGAAGCCCGCCGACTTCTACCAGATGGTCCTGAAAATGGCCAAGGACATCGACCTGCCCGAGAACATGATGATCCTGGCAGGCGACCACCTCGGCCCCCTGACCTGGCAGAAGCTGCCCGAGGCCGAGGCCATGAAGAACTCGGTCGAGCTGGTCTACCAGTACGCCCGCGCAGGCTTTACCAAGATCCACCTCGACACCAGCATGAAGGTGGCTGACGACGCTCCCGGCCTGCTCAAGACCGAGGTCATCGCACGCCGCGGCGCGCAGCTGTACAAGGCAGCTATGAAGGGCTACGAAGAGCTGAAGGCCGAGAAGCCCGATGCAATGCGTCCCGTCTTCGTCATCGGCAGCGAAGTACCCATCCCCGGCGGTGCTACCGAGGCTGAGGACACGCTGGCTGTCACCAGCCCCGATGCTTTCCGCGACACCGTTTCCACCTACCAGCGCGTCTGGACCGAAGAGGGCGTGGGCGACGGCATGAAGGATGTCATCGCTGTGGTCGTCCAGCCCGGCGTCGAGTTCGGCGACGAGCAGGTGTTCGACTATGACCCTGCCGCCGCTGTGGACCTCTGCGCAGCCCTGAAGGAGTTCCCGGACATCTGCTTCGAGGGCCACTCCACCGACTACCAGACCGCCACCGACCTGTACAACATGGTCACCGACGGCATCGCCATCCTCAAGGTCGGCCCGGCCCTGACCTATGGCCTGCGTGAGGCCCTGTTCTCCCTGAGCATGATGGAGAAGGAGCTTGTCCCTGAGGAAAAGCGCGCCAACTTCATCGAGACTCTGGACGCCGTCATGCTGGCCTCCCCCGCAAACTGGGAGAAGCACTATCACGGCGACGAGAAGCATCTGGCACAGTGCCGCAAGTACAGCTACTCCGACCGCGCCCGCTACTACATCGGTCAGCCCGAGGTGGTGGCCGCCATGAACAAGCTGTTCGACAATCTCCGCGAGTACCCCATCCCGATGAATATGCTCCACCAGTACATGCCCATCAGCTACGCAAAGATCCGCGAGGGCAAGCTGAAGCTCGACCCGCGCGAGCTGGCCATGGACGGCATCGTGCAGTTCATGCTGGACTACGAGAGCGCCGTCTGATCTGCCCTTTTTACACGCTAAAGAAGAAGGAAATGAAGGAGAACCCATGAAACAGTTTACTTATACCATCAAGGACGAACTTGGTGTCCACGCCCGCCCCGCCGGTCTGCTGGTCAAGCTGGCAAAGAAGTATGCCAGCAAGGTCACCATTGAAAAAGATGGCAAGACCTGTGATATGCGCAAGCTGATGGCAGTCATGGGACTTGGCATCAAGCAGGGCGAAACCATCACCGTCACGGTTGAGGGTGAGGATGAGACCGTTGCCGCAGAAGAAATTGCTGCATTCCTGAACGAGAACGTTTGATCGGTCTCACTAGATTGACATCCACGGTAGCAGATTCCTCCTGCTAAAACTGCCCGGAACGATAGGAGAAGGTCGTTCCGGGCAGTTTTTTGTGTTATGCAATAAAAATGACAGCAACACGCCCGTTGACTCATCTGATTCAAGGCATTATAATCGAAGTATGGCAAAGTTTGTCGAAGAGCAGGAGCGAAAAAAGTATGGATCACAGTCACCACGATCGCACCTACAAAAAGAGCCGCGTTCAGCAGGAGCTGGAGCAGAGCGTCTCCCGTAAGCTGATCTCAAGCCTGCTGCTGGGATGTCTTTTGTTCTGCATTGCAATCGCTGCTGTGAATGCTCTCAACCAGAACGCCCGGCGGGAAGACCATCTGGAAAGTGTCGCCGCCACCTTCCATGAGGTGTACAATAACACGTCAGCCTTTCTGCTGGACGCTGGACACACCGAGCTGTTCCTCTCCGAGCTGCGGAATGATCAGGACAACCTGCGTTATCTTATCAGCCATTACAACGTCTCGGCTCTTGTGGAGATACAGCTCATCCTTACCGACTCCAAGGGAAAGGTTCGGTTCACGACCTTTTCGGAGGGAGAGATGAATCTCCACCGGCAGGAATTTAACGGCATCGCCGTGGACAACGCCTGCCATCTTATGCGGACCGTCTACACCACGGTCTACCACTTCCGAGCCAACAGCTCAGAATACGTTATGATACATCCGCTCTACCGGGATGGCGAATATCAGGGTGCTGCGGCAGTTTATCTGAATGAGAACGACTGGACCAAACTGTTCAGCCAGTACCAGTACGATGCTATCCTCACCAAATCCAACGGTGATGTCATCACCTGTTCAAACTCTTCCTTCCTCTCCCAGAAAAATGCTAACAAGTATCTGCCCGCCGATGCGGCGCAGTATGTGCGAGTGAACGGGAACCGCTATCTACGCAGCAGCCGCTCGCTGGAAAACGGCACGGTGTTGGCTTACTCCTTCATCTACTCGCCCACGAATTACAGTTATCTTTTCGTGGGGCTGCTCCTGATTGTACTGCTGGGACTGAGTTGGGCGGCAATGTTCGCCCGTATCATGCACGCTATGACTGAGCAGATGGTAAAGTCGGTGGACACCCTCGTGCGGGAGATCCGCATCATCCGCAAGGAGGACCCTGATCACATCATCGAGATCGACACCGGCGATGAGATCGAGGAGATCGCCCGTCAGGTCAACAAGATGGTTCGCAGCATTCAAGAGCTGAGCCAGCGCAACATCGCTCTTGCCGAAGTGAACAACCGGATGGAAATGCAGAATCTTCAGGCGCAGATCAATCCCCACTTTATTTATAATACGCTGGACAATATCCGCTATCTTATCCCGACAGACCCCCAGCGAGCCCAGCAGCTGATCGGACGGTTTATCGGCATCCTGCGCTACAGCATCAACAACACAAAGCACAATGTCCCTGTTAAAGATGATCTGAAATATCTGCAGGATTACCTTGTGATCCAGTCCACCCGCTTCGGTGCAAATTTCTCCTACGAGATCGACATCGACGACGCCTGCATGGAGTTCATCATCCCGAAGCTGCTTTTACAGCCCTTGCTGGAAAACAGCATCAAATATGGATTCCAGAAGAAGCCACGCATCCATATAAGGGTACGGGGCTGGCTGGGGGAGGACGCGCTCTATTTCACGGTAGAGGATAACGGCGGAGGCGTGGACGAGACAATGCTGGAACAGCTGCGAGACATTTTGCGCTCGGATGAAGTGAACATCGAGCACAATGGTCTGCAGAACATCAACCGTCGCATCTGGCTGGGCTACGGCGGTGACAGCGGACTGACCATCGACAGCACCGAGGGCAAAGGCTTCACGGTGAAACTCAAGCTCCGGCTGGGAGGAATGTAAACCATGTATCGCGTTCTACTGGTAGAAGATGAAGAGATCATCCGCAAGGGCATTCGCTACTCGGTACCGTGGGAGGAGTGCGGCTGCTCGGTGGTGGGCGAGGCAGAGAATGGGGCAGTAGGTGAAGAAAAGATCGCTGAACTGCAGCCTGACATCGTCATTACCGACATTACCATGCCGGTAAAAAACGGTCTTGAGATGATCGCCGACACCCGAGAGAAATTCAACTATATTGCCATCATCCTGACAGGCTACTCGGAGTTCGAGTACGCCCAGCAGGCTATCCGGAACGGCGTATCGGATTATGTGCTCAAGCCTCTCGACATGGACGAGATGCGTACTGCGCTGGAGAAGGCTGTCCGCCTTGCGGGGGATAACCAGTACCTCCAACAGCGGGAGGACGAGGCAGAGGCCGTCCGCAGCCGGACAGCTCTGCCGCCATTAAGCGAAGATAAGGTCACTGACCCGCTGGTGCTACGCATCGTAGCCTATCTGAAAGAGAATTACCAGAGCAAGATAACACTTGCTGACCTTCAGGAACAGTTCCACTACTCGGAACGGTACATCAACCAGAAGTTTCAAAAAGAGCTTGGCACAACGGTCATTGACTACCTCAACCGCTGCCGTATTCAGAACGCTCTGGAACTCATCCGGAAAGGAAAACTGCCCATCTCCCAAATCGGCTGGGAGTGCGGCATTGGTGAGTACAAATATTTTAACCACGTTTTCAAAAAATACATAGGCTGCTCGGTGCGGGAGTACCAGAGCACCTTGAAATAAGTGTCTATGAAAAAATACCGAACAGCCGCTGTTCGGTATTTTTTCCATTTGTTCTACAATTTGAGTATTATTTTTGTGCTATAAGCATTAAAATGGGACTATCGAAAGGTTTCAGGTAAAAAATGGAGGTTTTTACTATGAAAAAGATTTCTCGTCGTTCGTTCCTGATGGCTACCGGTGTTATCGCAGCTTCTGCTGCTCTGAGCGCTTGCGGCGGCTCCTCCGCCAGCACCTCTTCTGCTGGTTCTACCGCTGCTTCCACTGCCGCTTCTGGTACTGCTGCACAGGGCGGCGGCGACCTCGTGATCTACTCGCCCAACTCTGAGGGTCTGCTGAACGCCACCATTCCTCTGTTTGAGGAGAAATACGGCGTCAACGTCGAGCTGATTCAGGCCGGCACCGGCGAACTGGTCAAGCGTATCCAGTCCGAGAAGAACGATCCCTACGCAGATGTCCTGTTCGGCGGCTCCTGGTCGCTGATGTACACCAACGAGGACCTGTGGGAGCCGTATGTTTCCGCCAACGATGCAAACGTCATCGACGCCTACAAGAACAAGTGCGGCTTCATCACCGGCAACGTGCTGGACGGCAGCGTCCTCATCGTCAACACCGACCTCATCGGTGACATCAAGATCGAGGGCTACGAAGATCTGCTGAACCCGGCCCTGAAGGGTAAAATCGCCACTGCCGACCCCGCCAACTCCTCTTCCGCTTTCGCACACCTGACCAATATGCTGCTTGCAATGGGCGGCTACGAGGACGATAAGGCATGGCAGTACGTCCACGACCTGTTTGAGAATGTGGACGGCAAGATCTGCGAAAGCTCCAGCGGCGTTTACAAGGGAGTTGCCGATGGCGAGTATGTGGTGGGTCTGTCCTATGAGGATCCCTGTGCTCAGCTGGTTCTGGACGGCGCACCTGTCAAGATCGTTTACATGAAGGAAGGTACTGTCTTCCTTCCTGCTTCCGCCACCATCATCAAGGGCGCAAAGAACATGGACAATGCCAAGCTGTTCATTGACTTCATCCTGAGTGAGGAAGTCCAGAACATCTGGGGCAGCACCCTGACCAACCGTCCTGTTATGAAGGACGCTGCCACCAACGATGCCATGACCCCGATGGCAGACATCAATGTCATCGAGGAGGACATTCCCTACGTCAGCGCCCACAAGTCAGAGCTGGTGGACAAGTACACCGAGATCTTCACCGATCTGCAGAGCAAGTAATTCAAAGGGCAGCAGGAGGCTAGTATGAGCAGAATATCAGTCAAAGACGCAGTAAAGCGCTACGGGAATAATACGGTCATCCCGGACCTGAATCTGGAGATCGGAGATGGTGAGCTGTTCACCCTGCTGGGTCCCTCCGGCTGCGGCAAGACCACTCTTCTCCGTATGATCGCAGGCTTCAACTCCATTGAGGGCGGCGACATCTTCTTCAACGAGAAGCGCATCAACGATATGGACCCCAGCAAGCGCAACATCGGCATGGTGTTCCAGAACTATGCCATCTTCCCGAACCTCTCCGTCCGGGACAATGTGGCATTCGGTCTGAAAAACCGCAAGGTGGACAAGGCCGAGATCAAGAAGCGGACGGATGAGTTTCTGAACCTGATGCAGATCATGCAGTATGCCGACCGTATGCCCAACCAGCTTTCCGGCGGTCAGCAGCAGCGTGTGTCCATTGCCCGTGCGCTGGCCCGCGGCCCGGCGGTCATCCTGGCCGACGAGCCCACCGGTGCATTGGACTCCCACACCAGCCGCGAAGTTCTGGGAATGCTGCAGGATCTGCACAAGCAGGGCAATACGGTCGTCCTCATCACCCATGACAACTCCATTGCTGTGCAGGCCGAGCGCATCATCCGCCTCGAAGATGGCCGCGTCGTCTACGATGGCGATGCCCACGCACCCGAGGCAGTCGTTCAGCCGAACTTCATGATGGCGGAGCCGAAAGCCGGAGAGGAGGGGACGCAGGCATGATAAAGGAGACCTTCAAACAGGCCGTCCAGAACGTCTTGAGCAACAAAGTCCGCACCTTCCTCACCATGCTGGGCATCATCATCGGCGTCATGGCCGTCATCGTCATCGTTGGCCTCGGCAACGGCATGACCAACATGATGCAGGACTTCTACTCCGATATGGGCAGCGATATTCTGTCCGTCAACATCATGACCGCCAGCACCCGCTCAGTGGAAGTGGACGATGTGTACAGGATCATCAATGAAAAGCCCGAGTATTATAAGGGTCTTTCGCCGATTGCCAGTGTCGGCGGCGACACGCTGCGGGTGGCGGGCGAGAAGTACCGCCGCACCTACATCAGCGGCGTCAACGAAGATTACACGACCATCAACAACTACAAGGTGGCCAAGGGCCGCGGCATCCAGTACACCGATTTGATAGACAACAAGAATATCTGTGTCATCGGCGACTATGTGGACCGCAAGATCTTCGGCGGCAACGGTCTCGGCAGCACCCTCAAGGTAGGCGCCAGCGAGTACCGCATCGTGGGCGTGCTGGAGGGCCGCTCCAAACCCGCCTCTCAGTACGAGGGCGGCAACGACGACATTGTTCTTATCCCCTATACCACCCTGATGAGCGTCAACAACACCAGCAGTGTCAGCCAGTACTATGTGGTCCTGCAGGACGCGGACCACTCGAATGAGGCACAGGAGTTTTTGCAGTCGCGGCTCAAGAAGCTGGTCAGCAAGGACGACTATGTCTACGTCATGAGCCTGAGTGCGGCAATGTCGCAGATGTCCTCTATGATCAATATTATGGTGGGCGTCCTGACGGCCATTGCAGGCATCTCGCTGCTGGTCGGCGGCATCGGCATCATGAACATCATGCTGGTGTCCGTCACCGAACGCACCCGTGAGATCGGTATCCGCAAGGCACTGGGCGCACAGGAGAGCACCATCCTGACCCAGTTCGTCGTGGAGGCCGGCGTCACATCGGCGCTGGGCGGCTGCCTCGGCATCGTGCTGGGCTACGTCGTGTCGGCCATTATCAACCAGATCCTTCCGTATATCTTGACGGATATTACCCTGAATGTCACCCCCTCGGCGGACGCAGCAGCCATCGCCGTGGGCATCTCCTGCGGCATCGGTGTCCTGTTCGGCTTCCTGCCGGCCCGCCGTGCCGCCAGCCTGAACCCCATCGAAGCACTCAGATATGATTAAGGAGTTTACCATGAAAAAACGATTCCTCGCATTCCTGCTGGCTGTCTGCGTGGCTGTTTCCATGCTGGTGCTGCCCGCTTCTGCGGTCGGCTCCAACGCGGCAGTCCAGACGGCGACGGCACTGGGCGGTCTGACCGCCGAGCAGGCCGGTTCTCTGGGTGCGCCCCTCACTCGTGGGCAGGCGGCCCGCCTCCTCACCGCATTCTCTGCTTACCGCGATACCACCACGGCACAGGGCCGCACCGGCCGCCTCTACAGCGATGTAGACAGCGACTCTCCCTATGCGGTCTATATCCGCACTGCCGTCCAGAACGGCTGGATGACCGGCTACTCCGACGGTAGCTTCCGCCCGGACAACACCGTCACGCTGGAAGAAGCCTGCACCATGGCGCTGCGCCTGCTGGGCTATGATGTGGCAAAGCTGGGCGGTACCTTCCCCACAGCTCAGCTCAGCAAGGCCAGCGCGCTGGGCCTGCGCAATGAGATCAATGCCCGTCAGGGCGAGACTCTGACCCTCGAGCAGGGTACCATGCTCTTCTACAACGCCCTCACCGCTATGAACGGCAGCGGTCAGGTCTACGCTTCCACCCTGGGCTTTGCCGTGAGCAACGGCCAGGTGGACATTTCGTCGGTCCTGCTGGACAACGTCAAGGGTCCCTTCGTGGCAGATGCTTCCACCGTCCTGCCTTTCGCCCCGGCGGCCATCTACCGCAACGACGAAGTCACCACCTCTGCGGCCCTCTCTCCCTATGATGTCTACTATTATAACGAGAGCGCCCGCACCGTCTGGATCTACAACAAGCGCGCCGCAGGCCGCGTGACGGCTGTCTCGCCCTCGGCCAGCGCTCCGACCTCTGTGACCGTGGCCGGCGTCACCTACGCCATCGCTTCGCCCTCTGTGGCCTATCAGCTGTCCTCCCTGTCCGGCGGCGGCGTGGGCCAGGTGGTCACTCTGCTGCTGGGCATGAACGATGCAGCTGTCTCCGTCCTCACCGGCGACGCGGCAGACGCTGTGTTCTACGGCGTGGTCCAGTCCTCATCCCGCACCCTCGTGGAGACGAACAGCGCTGAGGTGCAGCAGGCTGTCTCGGTCATGTGTACCGACGGCACCGCCCGCACCGTCAATGTGGACAATAAGCTCAATTTCCCGGCCGGCAAGCTGGTGGAGATCAGCGTGGACGGTGACGGCGAAAGTGTCCAGTCCATCTCGCCCCGCTCGACCAGCGGCACCGTCAGCGCCGACGGCACCGCGCTGGGCGACACCCCGTTTGCAGACAACGTGCAGATCATTGATACGACGTCGGAGGGTGTGGCTGGGGCAGTTCGCCCCAGCCGCCTATCGGGGGTAACTCTGAGCGAAAGCGACGTCCGCTACTACACCACCAATTCCGCAGGCCAGATCGACCGGGTCATCCTCGACGATGTGACCGGTGACCTGTGGGAGTACGCTGCGCTGGATTCTGTCCGCCGCCTGACGGACGAAGCCGCCAAGAAGATCGACAAAAAGATCAGCGACAAGGCACAGGACGCCGCAAGAGAGGCTGCAGGCCTCCCCGCTGGGACCACCACGACCACCACCAAGGTGGACAAGACCGATGAGGAGACCTTCCAGGATGTGAAGAACATCCTTGTCCCCAGCACCAGCGATGTGCTCTACGGCCTCATCGACGGCAGTGTCGTCAGCTCTACCTGGAACACCCTTACCGGCAAGACGGACCAGCTGTTCAGCTATGTGCTCCGCCGCACCGGCGACAGCGTGGGCGGTACGCTGGGTGACTTCCTCAACTATCTGGGCGAGGGCGCGACCTACGTCTGCTACTCCGGCGGCAAACAGGTGGCCTACAGCACCGCCACCAAGTACCCCGTTATCGCAGGCGGCATCGCCATCGGCCGTTCTGCTGACGGCAAGGCCATTAACCGGATGCTCCAGCTCTCGCCGGTAGTCATCGATAAGCTGGGCGCAGCTTCGGTCATGAGCGGCGACAAGCGCTATGAGACCGCAGACGATATGCAGGTGTATCTGTGGTCGAACGGCCAGTATTTCGCGACCTCGCTGCCCAAGATCAACACCGAGGATTATAAGCTCATCGGCTGGTACGACAACTTCGGCTGCTCCGGCGGCAGGAAGATCCGTATCCTTGTGGCCGTCAAGACGAACTGAGCCTGAAATTTTCCAATCACAGAACAGCAGCCTCGCGGCAGATGAAGCGGGGCTGCTGTTTTATGCTCCCATTTGCCACACGCCCTATTTCGTGTTACAATAAAAACTAGAAAAATTGCGGAAAAAGGAGGTGCGGCAATGATACACATTGCTCTGGTCGAGGACGAGGCAGAGGTGCGGGCGCAGCTTCAGGGCTATGTGCAGCGGCACACCCGGCAGTACGGCACCGAGTTCGCGGTGACGGAGTTCGCTGACGGCATGGAGCTGCTGGATGATTACCGCCCGGTGTACGACATCCTGTTTCTGGACGTGGAGATGAAGCATTTGGACGGCATGGAGACGGCCCGGCGAGTGCGGGAGCTGGACAAGGATGTTATCATTGTTTTCATCACGAATATGGCGCAGTACGCCATCGGCGGGTACGCCGTGGGCGCACTGGACTATGTGCTCAAGCCGGTGCCTTATTTTGCGTTTTCGCAGCAGCTGCGCAAGGCCGAAGAACAGCTGCGCCGCCGCGCACGGCATTATCTGGCCCTGCCGGTGGAGGGCGGGATGCGGCGGCTGGATTCGTCCCTCATCTATTATCTGGAAAGCGAGGGACACCGCGTCCATTTTTATACCGAAGAGGGCGATTTCGTGGCGGCAGGCACCCTGAAAGCCTTTGAGGAAAAGCTGGCCGAGCGGCCCTTTGCCCGCTGCAACAGCGGGTATCTGGTCAATCTGGCCCAGGTGCAGGCTGTGCAGCAGAACACGGTGGAGGTGGGGCCTTATGAATTGCAGGTCAGCCGCCCCAAGCGGAAGAGCTTTCTGGCAGCCCTGACCGACTACATCGGGGGTGACGGTCTGTGACGACACTGCCGGATATCCCGCGCCTGTACACGGCGCTGGCCGAGTGGCTGGCCGTCGTTCTGTACGCCCAGAGCCGCCCGCCCCGCTTTGCGCGGAAGATCACCCTGGCCGCCAGCGGGATGCTGGCCGTGATGCTGGGCGTTTTTCTGGAAGCGACCGGCGAGGTGCCCATTGCGTGGTGGGTCCCCTGCATGGGCATCGCAGTGGGGATGCAGTACCTTTACCTCTGGATCACGCGGGAAGAAAACTGGCTGGAAGCAGCCTACGACTGCGCCCGCAGCTTCATTCTGGCCGAATTTGCGGCCAGCGTCGAGTGGCAGCTGCACTGCACCATTTTTCCGCAGCACGGCGGGGGAGAGACGATGGCGCTGTTCCTGCTGCTGTTGGTCTACAGCGGTTTGTTCGGGGTGATGTACGGGCTGGAGCGCAAGCGCCCCCACCCGACCGGGCATCTGGATGTCAGCAATACGGCGGCTCTGGTGGCCGTCGTCATGGCGGCGATGGTCTTCGCGGTGAGCAACCTGCTGTTCTTGGGTGACCGCGAGGTGGACATGAGCGTCTACTACATCCGCACGCTGGTGGACATCTGCGGCGTGCTCATCCTGACGGTCCAGCACGAGCAGCTGCGGGAGGCGGCGCTCCACAGTGAGCTTGCCGCCATGGACGAGGTGCTCCACCGCCAGTACGAGCAGTACAAGCGGAGCAAAGAGGGCATCCGGCTCATCAACAGCCGCTATCACGAGCTGAAGATTCAAATCGCGGACATCCGCGCCGAGCGCGACCGGGCCAAGCAGGACGCGGCTCTGGCCCGGATGGAGAGCGGCATCCGGCAGTATGAAGCCGAGAACAAGACTGGCAACCCGGTATTGGATACACTATTGACCGCCAAAAGCATGGACTGCCAGCAGCGCGGCATCAACATGACCAGCGTGGCCGACGGCAGCCAGCTGGGCTTTCTGAGCACGCGGGAGCTGTGTACCCTCGTGGGCGCGCCGCTGGACAACGCCATCGAGAGCGTGCTGGCCGAGCCTGACCCCGAAAAGCGTCTGCTGCGGGTGGCCATCTATAACCAGAGCGGCTGCGTGATGCTCCGCTTCGAGAACTACTGCGCCCAGCCTGTGGAGCTGGGCGCGGACGGTCTGCCCGTCCACAACGCCCACGGCGGCTATGACTTACAGGGCGTGCGTGCGGCCGCCCAGCACCACGACGGCACCATGACTCTTCATTGGGCCGACGGCTGGTTCACCCTGCGGATCTTGCTGCCGGTCCCGGAAAAATAAAATATAATAGGAATAACCTCTCAGTCTCGCTGCAGCTCGACAGCTCCCCTGGCGAAGAGAAAAAGCTTTGCGTTATGCCAAGGCCTCTCCTCGATAGGAGAGGTGGCATCACGTAGCGATGACGGAGAGGTTTTGTTATTCTGCACAATAAAACCGCTCTCGAAATTGTGGATTAGCACAATAAAATTTGAAACCAAATTGAAACTTCTGCAAACTATGCCTCCAAAATGACAGATTGTGAAGATGTTTGTGAATTTTCTTTGAATCCATTTATAATAGTGGCAATGCTCCGGGAGCTGTACCCGGAAAATATGGATTCAGAATAAGGAGGAAGAAAATTATGTTGTCCATCAATATGGATGATGTAATGCAGGTAGTTTCGAATATTCAGAACTATCTGATTGCATTCGGCGTCGTCCTCGTACTCGCGCTCCTCGTGATGTTCGCGGTGCGGAAGATGCCCAAAGCGAAAAAGAAGATGATTCGTGCGCAGTCCGGCCTCGCCATTCTGCTGGCGCTGGCGATTGTCGTCAACCTCATCTGCACCGGCCCCATGTCCACCATGCTGGATCTGGTCTCCGGCGAAGGTTCCATCAGTGAGGAGACTTCCGCAGAGGCCACCGAGCTGGTCAATGAGATCACCCAGGAAGGCATCGTTCTGGCTCAGAACGACGACAACATCCTGCCTGTGGCTTCCGGTTCCAAGCTGAACGTCTTCGGCTGGGCTTCCACCAGCCCCTGCTACGGCGGCACCGGTTCCGGCGCTCTGAACGACGCTTACCCTGTCACCGACCTGCTCACCGGTCTGCATGATGCAGGCATCGAGACCAACGACGAGCTGAGCAAGTTCTACACCGATTACTGCTCCACCCGCCCCAGCGTCGGCATGGCACAGCAGGACTGGACCCTGCCCGAGCCGAATGTCAGCCTGTACACCGACGAGATGATGGCAAACGCCAAGGCATATTCTGACACCGCTATGGTCGTCATCACCCGCGTCGGCGGTGAGGGCGCAGACCTTCCCACCGATATGTCTGCTGTCGTGGACGGCAGCTGGGTCCGCCGTGTGGCAGATTACCGTGGTTCTCAGCGCGGCGCCGGCTACTACAACGGCACTTACGATGACAGCCTGAACGAGGGCAATGACTGGGATAAGGGCGACCACTTCCTGCAGCTGTCCAACCGCGAGGAAGAGCTCATCGACCTCGTCACTTCCAACTTCGACAACGTCATCGTCGTTTACAACGGCGCAAACGCTTTCGAGATGGACTGGGTCAAGAACTACCCCCAGATCAAGGGCGTCCTGCTCTGCCCCGGCACCGGTCAGTCCGGCTTTGAGGGCTTTGGCCGCGTGGTCGCCGGTGAGGTCAACCCCTCCGGCCGTACCGCTGACACCTATGCTGCTGACCTGACCGCTTCTCCGTGGTGGAACAACTTCGGTGACTTCAAGTACACCAACGCCACCGAGCTGGATTCCGATTCCAGCTTCTTCGACCCCGCAGGCGCTACTGCATCCTTCGTCAACTACGCTGAGGGCATCTATGTCGGCTACAAGTTCTATGAGACTGCTGCCGATGAAGGCCTCATCGACTACGACAAGGAAGTTGTCTATCCCTTTGGCTACGGCCTGAGCTACACCACCTTCACCCAGAAGATGAGCGACATCACCAGCGACGGCAGCAGCCTGAAGTTCTCCGTCACCGTCACCAATACCGGCTCTGCTGCCGGCAAGGATGTCGTGGAGATCTATAATGATCCTCCGTACACCAACGGCGGCATTGAGAAGGCCTCCGCAAACCTGCTGGACTTCGCCAAGACCAGCGAGCTTGCCCCCGGCGAGAGCGAGACCATCGACTTCACCATCCCGGTCGAGGATCTGGCTTCCTACGATTACAAGAACAACGGCTGCTATGTGCTGGAGGCTGGCGATTACATCATCAGCACCAACTCTGACTCCCACAATGTTCTGGATTCCAAGACCTACACTGTTGCTTCCGACATCGTTTACAACGAGTCCAACAAGCGCGAGAGCGACGCTGTTGCAGCGACCAATCAGTTCGATTTCGCAGAGGGCGAGATCACCTATCTGTCCCGTGCGGACGGTTTTGCAAACTATGCTGAGGCCACTGCCGCTCCTGCTGATTACAACATGAGCGATGAGGTCAAGGCTGTCTTCGACAACGCACACACCTACACTGAGGTCAACTACGAGAAGGACGATGACCCCAACGCAGAGGACATCACCACCGGCGCAAAGAACGGCCTCAAGCTGGCTGACCTGCGCGGCGTGGATTACAACGATTCCAAGTGGGATGACCTGCTGGATGAGATGAGCATCGACGACCTGCAGCAGACCATCGGCTTCGGCGGCTATCAGACTGCAGCTGTGGACAGCATCGGCAAGGTGCGCACCAACGACTGTGACGGCCCTGCGTCCATCAACAACAACTTCACCGGCGTCGGCTCTGTCGGTTTCCCGGCTGCTACCCTCATCGGCATGACTTGGAGCAAAGATCTGGCACACGACTTCGGCGACAGCATCGGCAAGATGGCCAACGAGATGAACACGTCCGGCTGGTATGGCCCGGCAATGAACATCCACCGCACCGCTTTTGCAGGCCGTAACTTCGAGTACTACTCGGAGGACGGTGTCCTGTCCGGTGCTATGGCCGCAAACGCCATCGCAGGCGCACAGGAGCACGGCGTCTACGCTTACATGAAGCACTTCGCCCTGAACGATCAGGAAGGCAACCGTACTTCTATGCTGGCTACCTGGTCCAACGAGCAGGCTATCCGCGAGATCTACCTCAAGCCCTTCGAGATGTCTGTCAAGGATGCTGACTGCCACGCTGTCATGTCTTCCTTCAACTACATCGGCAGCCGCTGGGCTGGCGGCTGCAAGGAGCTGCTGCAGAACGTCCTGCGCGGTGAGTGGGGCTTCCTCGGCTTCGTCGAGACCGACTACTTCGGTGTCTACGGCTACATGACCGCTGATCAGGGCGTCCGCAACGGCAGCGATCTGATGCTCTGCACCACCGGCAATGACTTCAACAAGATGACTGTTCTGACCAACAGCAGCAAGCAGGCAATGCGCACCTCTGCCAAGAACATCCTCTACACTGTGGTCAACAGCCGCGCTTATGAGGCTGAGAACCTGAACCCCGGCATGGCAAAGTGGAAGGTCATCATGATCGGTGCTGACGTCGTGGCCGCGCTGCTCATCGTTGGCCTGGAGTACACCGCCATCAAGAACTACAAGAAGCGCAAGGAAGAGGAAGAAGAAGTCTAAACCGAACTCTCTCTCCATGCAGCACCTGAACTGAACCAACGGCAAAGGCCCGCTGCACCAGACAGCGGGCCTTTGCCCTGCTCAGGATAAAATGAGGAAAATGCGATGAAGCGTACCGACATCATCCAGAAACTGAACTTAGAGCAAAAATGCGCTCTGCTCTCGGGCGAGACCGTCTTTACCACCCGCGCTCTGCCGGGCAAGGGCATCCCGGCCATCACCCTTTCGGACGGCCCCAACGGTGTCCGCAAGCAGGCCGGCGCCGCCGACCATCTGGGCCTCAACCCCAGCGTTCCGGCAACCTGCTTCCCGACCTCTTCCGCCACTGCGTGCAGCTGGGATGAGAAGCTGGGCGAAGCCGTGGGCGAGGCACTGGGCGAGGAAGCCGCCGCACAGGAAGTGGCTGTCCTGCTCGGCCCCGGCCTGAACATCCAGCGCAGCCCCCTTTGCGGCCGCGACTTCGAGTATTTCTCGGAAGACCCCATCCTCGCGGGCAGGATGGCCGCTGCCTATGTGCGCGGCATCCAGAAAAACGGCATCTCTGCCTGCCCCAAGCACTTTGCGGTCAACAGTCAGGAGCTGCGCCGCATGGCCAGCGACTCGGTGCTCGATGAGCGCACCCTGCGGGAGCTGTATCTGACCGGTTTCGAGATCGTGGTGAAAGAGGCAAAGCCCAAGACCATCATGACCTCCTACAACCTCATCAACGGCACCTACGCCAACGAGAATGCCCACCTGCTGCAGGACATTCTGCGGAAGGACTGGGGCTTCGACGGGGCCGTCGTCACCGACTGGGGCGGCTCCAATGACCACGCCCTCGGCGTGAAGAACGGCTCCACCCTCGAAATGCCCTGCCCCGGCGGCGACTCCATCCGGGAGCTGATGAAGGCCGTACAGGACGGCAAAATTTCCGAGGCCGACGTGGACGCCCGCCTCGACGAGATGCTGGAACTGGTGTTCTCCACCCACGCTGCGGTGGAAAAAGCGCCCCGCACCTTCGACGCGGCCGCGCACCATAAGCTTGCCCGCCGCGCGGCCGCAGAGAGCATCGTCCTGCTCAGGAACGAGGGCGGCATCCTGCCGCTCAAGCCCAATGAGAAGCTGGCTGTCATCGGCGATTTTGCCGAGACGCCCCGCTATCAGGGCGCAGGCTCCAGCGCCGTCAACGCCCTGCAGGTGGACACCCTGCTGGACAGCATCAAGGCCGACGACAGCGGCATCACCTTCGTGGGCTATGCCTCCGGTTTCGAGCGTCAGGGTGCAGCTGACGCCGAGAAGCTGGAAGAGGCTGTGGCCCTCGCGAAGAAGGCGGACACCGTTCTGCTCTGCCTTGGCCTCGATGAGCTGCGAGAGAGCGAAGGCCTCGACCGCGCAGACATGAAGCTGGCCGAGAACCAGCAGCAGCTTCTGGCCGCTGTGGCTGCCGTCAACCCGAACGTCGTCGTTCTGCTGAGCGCCGGTGCGCCGGTAGAGACGCCGTGGGTCGGCCAGTGCAGGGCACTGGTCTACGGCGCACTGGGCGGACAGGCAGGCGCAGGCGCGGACGCAGACATCCTCACCGGCAAGCTCTGCCCCTGCGGCAAGCTGTCCCAGACCTGGGCGCAGGCTCACGACGATACCCCCGCCAAGGCGAACTTCGGCGGCGAGGGCCGGAACGTGGAGTACCGCGAGGGCCTGTATGTGGGCTACCGGTACTATCAGACCGCCGGTGTGCCGGTGGCGTTCCCCTTCGGCTACGGCCTGAGCTACACCACCTTCGAGTACAGTGATTTGAAGGCAGACGAGAAGGGTGTGACCCTCACCATCACCAACACCGGAAGCTGTGCCGGCGCCGAGATCGTCCAGCTCTACGTCGCAAAGCAGGACGCCAAAGTCTTCCGCCCGGCGCAGGAGCTGAAGGGCTTTGCAAAGGTCTTCCTCGCCCCCGGCGAGAGCAGGACGGTGAGCATCGCTCTGGACGACAAGGCGTTCCGCTACTGGAACGTCAAGACTGACCGCTGGGAAGTTGAAGGCGGAAGCTATCAGCTCCGCGTGGGTGCATCCAGCGCAGACATCCGCCTGACGGCGGAAGTCTCCGTCAAGGGGACCAACGCTCCCGACCCCTACGAGGGTCTCGACCTGCTCCACTACGTCTCCGGTCAGATCACCTATGTGACCGACGCCGAGTTCGAGGCTCTGCTGGGCCACCCTGTGCCGGAGGATGTCGTCCGCATCGACCGGAACATGACGCTGGGCGAGATGGACCATGGCCGCAGTCCGCTGGGCTGGGTGGCACAGAAGGTGCTGCGCTACCGTCTGGACAGCAGCTTTGCAAAAGGCACCCCCGACCTGAACACCGTGTTCCAGTATAATATGCCGCTGCGCGCGCTGGCCAAGATGACCAACGGTATGGTGAGCATGGGCATGGTGGACGGCCTCGTCTGGGAGTTGAAAGGCTTCTGGCTCGTGGGCATCCTCCGGGTCATCTATGAGTTCGTCAAGAATCTCATCCTGAACAGCCAGATGGAAAACCGGCTCAAAAACAGCTGAAAGGAATAAGGTCATGAATTTCTGGAATAACTTTGCCGCAAAGCATCCGGCTGCGGCCAAATGGGTGCGGGAGGGTGGACTGTTCGTCATCGTGTCCAACCTCATCACCGTGTTCAAATACCTGCTTCTGCAGTTCCTGCCCAAGGCGTTTGCAAGCCTGCCGGTGGTGGACTTCGGCTGGCCGGGCATCGACATCACTCTGTTCGGCGAGACCTTCAAGTGGAATATCCTCGGCTACGACGCCGCCCACGGCGGCCTGCCCTACTTCTGCGCCTACATGGTGGCCATGGTCATCGGCGAGTGCATCAATTTCCCCATCCAGCGCAACTTTGTCTTCCGCAGCAAGGGCAACCTCGCCAAGCAGATCGGCTGGTATCTGCTGGCCTTCTGCCTCATCACCTGCATCGTCAACTCCATCAACTGCATCTGGGTGGCGGTGGCAGGTCTGCTGGTGCCGGACTTCATCTACAACATCGGCACTACGGTGCTGAACGGCGGCATCTCCATGGTCATCTTCTTCTTCGTCAACAAGATCATCTTCCCCGAAGGCGAAGCCAAGAAGAACTGAAAACAGCCATCCACCTTCATCATTTTCATTTCTCCATAAAGACAAAACGCCCGGTGCCGCACAGGAACCGGGCGTTTTGTTGTGCCGGGCCGTTCCGCCCCGCAGAAGGAGCGCACGGGCAGAAGGGAACGGCGGGCGCGTTGTGGTCGTTTTGCGGGTTTTCTGTGCGCCGGACGCGGACTTTTTGCCAATAGGGCCGAAGTTTTCAAAAAACCTTGCACTTTGATGCTTTACTGTGGTAAAATCATGCCATGCTTTTATCATAGAGGAAAAAGCACCAAAGGGGGAACGTGTATGAGTGAGATCTGTATCATCGTCACCATCGTCGTCTATCTTGCGGCCATGCTGCTGGTGGGTTTCGCCTATAGCAAGACCAACAACGACAGCGCCGACTTCTACCTCGGCGGCCGGAAGATGGGTCCGCTGGTCACGGCCATGAGCGCCGAGGCCAGCGATATGTCCAGCTGGCTGCTGATGGGAATGCCGGGCCTTGCCTACCTCA
>ERZ780190.1687-NODE-1687-length-18951-cov-3.972693_pt1 | contig 18951 bp, 9 predicted proteins | sample MGYA00510980_ERZ780190 | MGnify/ENA primary metagenome ERZ780190 (study PRJEB29588, sample SAMEA1972188) | human gut metagenome | biome: human gut; feature: human-associated habitat; material: faeces | place: Denmark | collected 2008/2010 ... | reverse complement strand
ACTCGCTGCTCGAGGTCGAATCGGGCTCCAACGACCCCGTCGCCTACATGCTCACCGCCGTGCTCGCCACACTCGCGGCCGGCGGCGACATCAACATTCCCGCACTGCTGGCCAAGCAGATTATCCTGGGCGCGGGCCTGGGCCTTGCCATCGGCTGGGCGGCGGGCCGTCTGATTGAACGCGCACACGCAACGGCCGAGGGCGCGCAGACCATCTTCTTGTTCGCCGTGGCGATCGTCGCCTACGCGCTACCAAGCTATCTGGGCGGCAACGGCTTTTTGGCCGTATACCTGGCCGGCATTGTGCTGGGTGCGAGCGACATCACCGGCAAGGTCGAGATGGCGCACTTCTTTGACACCCTCACCGAGATGGCCGAGATGACGATCTTCTTCTTGCTCGGCCTGCTCGTCACGCCCGCACGCCTGCCGCAGATGCTGCTGCCGGGCCTGGCGCTCATGGCGTTTATGCTCTACGTGAGCCGTCCCATCGCCGTCGGCGTGCTCCTGGCGCCCTTTAAGACGAACCCCCGCCAGGTCGCGCTCGTAAGCTGGGCGGGCCTGCGTGGCGCGGCTTCGGTCGTCTTTAGCCTCTTTGCCGTGGTGTCCGGCGTTCCCGGTGGCCACGACCTATTTGACCTGGTGTTTGTGATCGCCGTGTCGAGCATTGTGGTGCAGGGTTCGCTGCTGCCGGCAGTGGCGAAGAAACTCGACATGATCGACGCGGAAGGCGACGTGCGCCGCACCTTTAACGACTACCGCGACGAGGACGGCATGTCGTTTGTCAAGCTCAAGGTGGGTGCGGGCCATCCGTTTGCCGGTCGCTCGCTCGCGGATATTGGCAGCGCGACGGATATGCTGGTGGTCCTGGTGCTGCGCGATGGCGCGCACCCGGTGCTGCCCAATGGCGATACCGTGATTGAGGAAGGCGACCTGTTGGTGATGGCTGCCCCGACATTTGAAGAGCGTGCCGAGGTTACGCTGTGCGAGGTCACCGTGACGTCCCACGGTCGCCTGGCAGGACAGCGTCTGCGCGACGTGCCGCAAGGCAAGCACCCCTTTATCGTCGTGATGCTCAAGCGCGACGGCCAAACGATCATCCCCGACGGCAACACCCTCATATACGCCGGCGACGAAGCCGTCATCGCCACGCTGGCGTCGTAGCGGCCAGGGACAGCCGTCCCGAATTGGCTACATTTGAGCATCAATCGCCCCGACAGGGGTCTCGTTGCGGACAATTAGTATCTCTCAAAACTAAGTGAGTAGACTTTTGCCGAATCGCCGACCACGTCTCCAAAACACAAGTCTGTGACCTGCGGGTTTGTTGAAGCAAATTAGTCGTGTGCTCAGGATTTCCAATAAAGCCTACTCACTTAGCCAGCGTGCAGTCAAAATAGAACAGTCGCGAGGTCAGTAGACTCCATTGCGACGGCTTATCGTGCATTTTCGCGCAGCTGCGGGTGCAGACGCCCCGTCCCAAATTAGCTACCCTAGTCATCGTCGACGGCAAAGTCGCGGAGGTCGAGGCCTTCGCGTTCGGCTCGGGCCAGGAGCTCTTGGGGCGACTCGTCCTCGACATCCACTACGTCGAGCATAGCGGCCGGAAAGCCCACGCCGGAGGCACTCCCCGCATGGTCGATCAGGCTCTCGCGCAGCTGATCTACATCGACTTCGATTTTCATGGTGAAACCTCCTACCGGGCAATCGCGACCGAACAAACCGTACGCCCCAAATGATGTGCAATAAATCCCAGATACGGCCATAATAAAACAATGAACATCAGGGAGGTTGCGGACGATGGATAAGCTCGATGCCATGACGGTACAAGTTAGAGATTTTTGCGACGCACGCGACTGGCGCAAATATCACACGCCGAAAGAACTCGCCATCGGCATGGTAACCGAGTCCTCCGAGCTGCTACAGCTCTTCCGCTTTATAAGCGACGAGCACATAGCAGAAATGTTCGAAGACACCGAGCAACGCCAAGCTATCGAAGACGAAATTGCCGACACGCTTCTTTTCCTCCTGCGTTTTGCCGACCTCAATGACATCGACTTACAGGCGGCGCTCTCGTCCAAGCTAAAGCGCAATGGCGAGCGCTACCCCGTCGACGCATCATCCAACGAATACAGAAAGGCGGGCCACCGTGAGTAATGAGTTCGCCCTTCGGCAATACACGCTTCCCCTACCCAAGCCCTTCGAGGCAAGCGAATCGCTACAAGACTTTGGCACGCCAGAGCCCGGGACTCACCATGACGAGAGCTGGCCTGTTCTCTACATCCTGACCAACAGTAAAAAGAAGACGGCATACATTGGCCAAACAACCAACTATCAACGCCGCATGAAGCAACACGCCGCAAACGCCGACAAGGACTTCGATCGAACACTTCTAATCGACAACCCCACATTCAATCAGTCAGCGACATTTGAGTTTGAAAACAGGCTCATCGAGCTGTTCTGCGCTGACGAAAAATATCAGGTAACCAACGCGAACAATGGCTATGCCCAGTTCGATTACTTTGAGCGACCTCAGTATCGCCAGAAATTCCGAACGCTGTGGACAAAACTGCGCGAAGAAAACTACGCGATCCACCCTCTCGAAGAGCTCGAGAACACTGACCTGTTCAAGTTCTCACCTTTCAAAACGCTCACGCCCGATCAATACGAAACGATTGAGACGATTTACAAGCGACTAGAGCAGGAACAGAAAGATGTTGAAAACGGCGGCCCCGAGAAGAAACGCGTAACCGTAGTAAACGGCGCGCCTGGAACAGGCAAAACCATCCTTGCCATCAGTCTCATGTTCAAAATCAAAAATGAGCCGAACCTTTCCGGCTTGCGGGTCGGTTTCGTGACACCCATGGAGTCTCTGAGCAAGACGCTCAAAAAGCTCACGCACTTCCTTCCCGGGTTAAAGCCCGGCGATATCCTGAGCCCCAGCGATGTAACCAAAAACAATCGGTATGACATCTTGCTTGTCGATGAGGCACACCGACTGGGAAACTACTTGACCGCCGGCGCTGGCATCGGAGCTTTTTACAACACATGCGAACGACTCAGCTTGCCGCGCACGAGCAGCCAGGTGGATTGGATTTTCAAATGCTGCGACAAGGCATATCTGTTCTATGACCCCAAGCAGCAGGTCCGTGCATCCGGACTTAATCGGGACGGCCTCGAGCAGCGACTCAACCAACTCGAAGAAGCGGGAATCGAGACCGAAGAATTCAGCTTGAGTACCCAAATGCGCGTGCGTGGCGGCGATGAGTATCTCGATTTTATATACGACCTGCTCGACAACAAAGCGTACATGCATGCCGGTATGAAATTTGATGAGCTTTTTGCCTCGCAGCCCTACGATTCGCGAGCCGCCGACCCGAACAGCGATATCCCCCGGTATCAGTTTGGCGTCGTCGACCGGTTTGAGGATTTCTGCTCCCTGCAGCAAGCCAAGGAAGAAGAGGTCGGTCTATCTCGCATGACCGCTGGTTTTGCCTGGAAATGGGAAACCAAGAACAATAAAGATGCGTTCGATATCGTCATCGAGGGCATCCCTAAACGTTGGAACTCAAGCCAAAAGGACTGGGTTAACTCCCCCAACGCTGTTAACGAAGTCGGATGTATCCACACAGTGCAGGGCTACGACCTCAATTACGGTTTCGTCATTCTGGGTCCCGACATTTACTACGACAACGACAAGGGGGTCGTCTGCGTTAACAAAACGAACTTCAAAGATGCTGTCGCAAAGAAAAAGGCGAGCGACAACGACCTACGAAAGATTATCGTCAACGCCTACTATGTCCTCATGACGCGTGGCATGCTGGGAACGTTTCTTTATGTATGCGACCCGGCGCTCAAGGAGTATTTGTCACGGTATATCCCGGTGATTTAGCGGCTGCCCACGCATGGCATGAATAGCAGCGAAACCCCCAGGACACAATCCCGGGTTCACAAAGGGCGGCGGGGCGCGCCGGCGCCCTATCCAACCAATACTGCTCCCAAAACATTTGCGAGCTTCTTGGCGGGGCGCCTATTCGCTTTTTCGCCCATCGCCACGAGTGCGTGGTTGCAGGCGTCCTCATTCATGTCGCAAACAATTCTAAGCTCATGCCGCGCCCTTGAAGCAGCCGTATAAAACAAAGTTCCAGGCTCTGGCATGTAGCTCATGGACGGCTGTTCCCATAAGGCTTGATCAACATCAATCATAATTACCGCAGCAGCCTCCATCCCCTTGAACTTCCTCACCGTATGGACGGGAATCTTCTGACCTTTCCACCTCTTTAGGTTCTGGTCACCAGCGAAACAGCACGACAGCTTAGAGTTTTCCAGTGTCTTGCATGTGATAACCACAATGTCATTAATACCGGCGTTCTTGAGTAAATCGATGTGCTTATCCACAAATGCCTCTTGCGCGGCGGCGTCACAATTAATCATAAGCAATGGAGGTTTTCCGAGCCTAGCCATAACCTGCATTCTAAAACCGTGCGCTTCACCAAGAGCACTCAGGGAAGACTTCTCGATAGCCTCCGTATTCCGGCAGTTTACATAAAGTGTTAGCTTGCAATCGGCATCCATAAGGAAGCTGGGCATAGTTGAACCTTGGACAAACTGCCTTTTGTCGTAAAAGAGGTACATGGTGCTTTGCGGCTTTGAATCCACAATAGAGCGAATCGTTTCGAGCACCATCGCGTCCTCGATAGCTTTGAGGCCAAAGTCTTGGCCTTCGTCTATTACGATGTGCTGATAGGGAAACGAGTCAGGGTGCTCCATGAGCTCTTCGGTCAGGCGAGCATAGTTTGGCTCAAGCGAATTGCAGACCTTGCAGGCAAAGCCCGGAATTGTGTAGACATCAATTTCCGGGACATCGTTGCACCTTCTAGTAATCTCTTCCTTCAAAAGCGAGTTAAAGCACAAAAAGAGAACCCTGCCCGTACAGGCGGCCTGCTTAGCTCTCTCAATTGCAATGAGAGTTTTGCCAGTTCCTGCCGCCCCGTTAATTACCGCTGTCTTCTGATCCTTTATGAAATTCAACACGCGAGCCTGCGAGTCCAGCAGCCTTGCGAACACGAGGTCGTTATATCGATAGTCCACCGAATTCGTCGGGACGATATCGAACTCCGGCAGGAGCACTTTATGCAAGACCTCTTTAGCCTCATCATTGGAAAGCCTCGTCTCCCTTCCTCCGACATCCATGTTCATGATGCGAACTATTTGTTGAGTTGGATCCCCAAGGTCCGTCTTGCACAGAGTAATATCGCGAGAAGCCTCAGGAGAGTAGTCGATAAAACCGAGCTCGTGGGCGCCCAAAGACGGAAGCCAAACCGCGTGAGCAACCTTGCACCTATTGCACAGTTCTCTCAACCCTACATCTTCAAATCGATTAATGAGCTTCCATTTGATACTATCCGCCTGCCGGTAAGGACCCCCGTGCCTTCTCATTGACACGCCGCTACCGTACAACCACTCACCGTTTTCGCAGCGAATTCTCCCCGCTTTCGCCTCGATAACAAGAATGCCGAGCTTGCGATTAAACACGATGAAATCGGCTTCTCTCTGCTCGATCGCGTTTCCATTCACAATATCCAACATCTTGTATGAATGGATAACCGTAAAATCATCGGGAAGCTTACTCAACGCGTAATAAATCTCCCCTTCACGGCTCCGATCGTCGTAGTCAGCCGGGCCAAGGCTCGGTATCATTCTTGCAGCCACAGTTATGCCTCTTTATAAATCTCGCTCATCACATCTTCGGCGGAGCAATCGCCAACGACAAACAGGCTCCAACCCGAAACGCTGCGCCAGGCAGACCCAAAGACATCCTCGAAATCGACCGCTGCTTCCTCGTCAAGAAGAATGACCTTGGACTTGCGCCAAACAAGCGTGGCGTAAGCGCTGTCGCCGCCAGCATCAGATAGCTCCACGTCTTTATCCGGAGTCTCCCAGCGCAGATGCGAATCATAGCTCGTCATTTCACGAATCAACTCGATCCACTCTTCCGAAGAATCAGATCGGATTGACAGCCTCATCGCTTCGGCCAGCGACAACGCCCCGTTGTCTGCACCATCATCAGAGGCCCATAGCTCAAACCCATCAACTGGGTTGGGGACACCAGCCTTGTAATCGAGCTCTTTATCCTCATCGGCATTACCAGCAAAACGGCCGGATGACGAGGCAGTAAGAAGAGCTCCCAAAATTCGCTTTGCAGCACCGCGGGAAAGATTCGCCTGCACAACTTGGTTGTAATAATTTGCAATACAACCGTAGCAGCAAGTTTCTTCGCCACATCCGCAATGTCCGTCTACGACCTTATAGGCCTCTTCAATTAGATCCGTCACCTCTTTGCTGAGCTGGCGTACATGACCGGCTCCTCCGGGCACGTCATCATAGATGAGTATTGAGAAGCTGCCTGCATCATTTTTGTATGTAGTCCCTCCGAGTTCGGTCTCGGGAACCTCGAGGATTTTAGCCGCAGCGGTAAACAGCGCCCACATCACAGCTTCCCAGTCGCCATCGCTGCAAACTGTCGCCTCATCGAAATCAAATACGAGCTCGAGGACGTCGCTCACAAATGCCGTACCCAGCGCACTGAACCTATTAATCTTTGGAGCAGTGCCGCTCTTCTCGCACCAGTAGGCATGTTGGATCTTCTCCCCACCAACAGCAGCGCGATTGCAGTAAGAGCAGACTTGGAAGCCCTTAGCAGGGCTATTGAGCACACAAAGTTGCCCGTTCTCGGCATATTTTACTTTCACCGCACCGCCAGGAAAACAAAACTCCCTGGTCGCGGTCTCGTTAGGCCAGTGCTGGCTAAAGTGCACCGATGCATACCCCTTTGGCCTCGGCCTTCTAAGCCCTATGCCTTTTTTGTTTTCCGTGCCGACAAAACCATAGGAAGGTATGAGCATATTCTTTTCGAGAGCAAACTCGGTATGGCAAACGGGACACTCGCCTTTATCACTGTAGTTTTCAATGGGCCATACAAATGTTTCGCAATTTGGACACTTTCCATACCTGCGCTTTCGCAACTCTTGCCCTTTCGGCTTTCTGAGTCCAACGGACTTCCAAAGCGTCTTGCCGGCAACGATTTCCGCCCCCGGTGCATATTCCCTAATTGCTTGACGCATACCCCTAGAAAGCTCGAGCCTGTTCTCACCTACAGAATTCTCGATATCAAGAAGATGGAGCTCTACGAGATCAGTCGGAAACCCGTACTTAGGCAATACTCCGCTCTCGGCAAGAATTGCGATAGTTCTCTCCTTCTTGAGCGCATCCCTAGACTTTAGAAGCTTGGATGCGAGAATGTCGTTGACGCCCATATTCAGCTCAATACCATCCTGAATACGCTCAAAATCAGCATGCTTAAGGCTATGCGCAAGGAGAAGCCTGCCACCGCTTCCGCTCTCAGCCGAATCGATTGGCCCAACGAGCTTTGCTATCCACCCCCACTCGTTTACGCCAACTTCTTCCGCCACGGGCATGCCTTGCGGAACAACGCGGACGAGCTGTTCATAGACACTCTTTGGCCGCGATGCAAGAAAGCTTCGAAGATCCTCGAGGCCTTCCGGCTCCGATTTAGAAAGATCCATAAAGTCGTTGTATCCATGAGAGTAGTCTTTGCCCAAGCTCCGGCTCGCGTAGCGAAAGAACTCAGACATAGCGACAGCGAAAACATGCCGTATCGCAATGGCATCGTTATTCAGATAGCACATTGGCACTCTCGTGTTGCCGCCAATTATCTTGGCTGGGTCCTCAAAGTACGCGACATCATGGGGCCGCAAGCGAGCAAACGTGATGGCATATCCAGGCTTGCCAGCGCGGCGTCCAACGCGACCGGCTCGTTGCGTATAATTCGCGGTACTAGGTGGAACGTTTCTCATAAAAATGGCCCTCAAATCGCCAACATCCACACCCAGCTCAAACGTGGTCGTGCAACTCAAAACATTAACGTTGCCTTTGATAAATTCGCTCTGTATTTCTCTAGCCTTTTTGGATGACAGCTGTGCCGTATGTTCCTCGATGTCGAGGGGAAGTGCCTCATCTTGATATACGGTTTTATAGAAGCGGTCTTTGTCTCTTGCCTCTGCGAAGCTCATTTTCACCATCGTGCCGTTGCATTTCGTTGTCATGCAAACGCCATGCGTGTCCAGATGAGTCTCACATCCACATGCATCGCAACGATAGACAATATCATCGTTGGAATGCGGATACATAGTCCAAATATCTCTGCCAAGCCTAAAGTGTTCACGCGAATCGATCAAATATCCTTCGCCCCTAAATAGCTTGCAACTTAGATACTCCCCCATAAACTGGAATAGACTTTGCAGAATCGGGCGAACGTCCTCACGGGTCAGCTCGATACCGTGGACCCTTTTGACGTACTTGCGAATAAAGGCACTGCGCTTATTTTCTGTACCACGTACCGCATCTCCCGCAAACTGAACAATATCCTTTGACGCAGAGCCGCCCCCCTCAAGCACGACAAGGTTACCGCGCTTCTCATGATTGTTTCTTAGCTCAGGAACCCCTTCAGGAACCTCGATAACGTTTTTCTCTCGGAGCAGTTCAAGACAGGTCCTTGCAAACAAAATGTAGTCTTCGCATGAAAGCCAGGCTGCCCCATCGGCATTAAGTCTATCCACCTGTCTTTCGACAAGCTTTTTCGCCCCAGGATGGGAAAACCCCTCGTTAAATTCAGTAGGCTCGATCCTTACAACGCCAAGGCCTTCAAGGCTGTTCCGCGAATCCTCAGCCGCAAGCTCATCGAGAATCCAGGCCGTCGCCTGCCCCTTCTTGTTGGAACCCAAAACCCCCGGATAACGCCTCTTTGCAACACTTGTTATCCAATCAATAACTGAACTCGGCTTACAGCCTTCACCGTCGCGAGACAGAGCCTCCACCGCTTCTCTTATCAGCTGACGGCGTGTGATATTTCCATAAGTTCTGTCCATTGCGGGCGCGAAGAAAGCCGCGTCCTGGCGCTTGTCCGAGAAGCAAATAACACTTCCGGCCCTGCGTTCTTCGTCGAGGTCTGCAAACAAATCATCCTCGTCAGCTTCCTCATCAAAAGGAGGAATATCCCTGACTAAGTTGTAGCAAACGACACTGCCCGCAGCTTCAGGCGAAACGCGCATTGGCTGAATTGCCACAACGGACTGATATCCGCAATGACGACAACGCGCCTCTGCTTCGTCTGATTGTTTTTTCTCGTTTTGGTTGAGCGCAATTGGGATGCGCGCAACAATCTCATGCTCGAAACGATGAGCACCACCCTCGGCTTCATGATACAAAGACCCGCATATCGGGCACAGCCATTGGATCTTCTCATCGGGATCTCTCTCCGATTCGTCAGAGAGAAGACGGTAGTAGACTCTCGGAAGAAACTCGTCGTCGGAATCCGTTCCTTCATGTCGAGGACTTAACCACGCAGTCTTCACCTCGGGATCAGAGCTCTCCTCACCAAGGATGTATGCCTGCCCACAATGGCGACAGACCGACACCTCATATACAGGAATATCGTTTTCATCGTCATAATGCTCCGCAATCGTTTTGTGAGGAGTCAGCTTACGTGTATGCAGATTTAAATAGATGCCCTCAGGAGCACGCAAGAAGGAATGGTAACGACTCGTAAGAATGGGGACATCCTTGGAGCGCTGCGCAGAGGAAAGCACCTCAACCATGGCAGTGAGGATTTCCACACCCCTCTTATCTCCCGTGAGCCCTTCGATCTCAAGCTCCTCAATGGTGTCAAGATCAGTGAGGTCGAAAAGACGCTCGCAGCGTCTCACCAGTTTTGCCGCAGACGATTCACCCAGAAGGATCTTTCCTAGTCCCATTAGGGGGGACTCGCCGTCTAGTCTCGCTACAACCTCTTCAGGAGCTCCACCAGATGCGAGTGTGCTGCGAATGTCTTCTACGTTTGCGTTTTCAGGATCGGAAAGTTCCCTGCGAAGTTCCGCCCAAGTGTCTAGAGAAAGCGTGCCCCAAGGCTTTTCATCAAGAGCATCTTGGGGCTGATCTTTCTCGCTCGTGATGACATCGAGATCTGCGGGATCACCCGAGAAAGGCTCGCCAAAAAGATCCCGAGCAAATTTAGCCACCTTCGGCATATCTTCTTCTGAGCCGATTGTTGCGGAAGTTGCGTAACAATGAAGCTTGGGCAGCTCCCCCGTTTCCGATTCGATACGAGCCTTTACTCGTCGCAGCAAATATGCGATTTCGGTGCCAAGCGCGCCTGAATAAACGTGCGCCTCATCGATGGCGATATGCCGCCAGTTTGCACCAAATGCCCCTTCGAACAGCGGCGCATCCTCCGGACGTAGAAGGAGATACTCAAGCATAGAGTAGTTTGTAAGCAAAATGTTGGGTGGGTTCTCACGTATTTTCTCGCGAGAGATGATTTCATTTGGCAGTCTAGTTTGATCCGGGTTTTCGTCTTTCCACTTACGGAGAGCCACGGACTCTTTCTCCTCAGTGTCGCCGGTATAACGCCCGAAGGTGATATCGGTCCCCTTCAGCAACTGACGCAATCGTTTAAGCTGATCGTTTGCAAGGGCGTTCATCGGGTAAAGAATCATGGCACGGACGCCAGCGGAGCGCCCGCTCTTTTCGAATTCTGTGAGGATATCATTCAAAATCGGAAGCAAGAAGCACTCAGTCTTGCCCGAACCCGTACCCGTAACGACGGCGTAATTACGCCCGGCAACGCTCTTTTCGATAGCCTTAACCTGATGCACGTATAAAGGGCGATAGGGGTCAAAGTTGCGCGCCTCTCCACCACCCAAACTCATCATGCCCTTGCAGAGAAGCCCCTCGTCCACCAGGTCGGCCACAGTTTTATCCTTGCGGTACGGAGGCGCCGCCTCAAGAAACGGTCCCTTTGCAAGATATCCCGGCTCGCAAAGAATCGTCTCAAGCTGCTTCTGCAAATCCGCGTCATCAAAGTGAATAGTAGTGGCAATGTACTCGCGATAAGAGTCCTCCACTTTGCGCGCAGTCTCAATGGGGTTGAATTCTTTTACATCCGTCATTATTTGCTCCTGCTATTTAAGGATGATTCTGGTCGCAAATTCTCGCCGAGGGTCCCCAAAGAAGTCGCTCGGTGACATTTCAACTGCAACCTCTCTCTTGTTGCCCATCTGCCTTACCACGCTTGATGGAAGAACAACCTCCGCAGAGCCCTTTTCCGCAAAGGCCGTAGCAATCGGCTTTTTATCTCTTTCTTTATACTTAGATAGCCTAAAGAATCTGAAATGGATATCGCATAAGGGCCTACCTTCAAACCGAAGAACATATCCAAGGGATTCTCCCGGCGATAGCTTCCAGCCGTTAATGCCGAGCCCTTCGGCGCAGTCAAGCATTTGAACATCGGTCCAAGCTGGAATCAGTTCTCCCGTTGATACGTCATCGCCATAGCACAGGGACAACCTCAGAGGAAGACGGCTGGATGCCCTATAGTCAGTCTGTTGAAAGAGGCTTGCATGTCTGAATAGATTAAATCCGTATTCGCCAGGCTGTTTGAGGTTCTTGAAGAAAAGGGGTTTTGAACCAAGCATCACCAGCGCAGCCCTGTTGTACCTCCAACCATAGGAGATAATCTTAAAGTTTGCCGCACTGGGGCCGAGTTCCAACGCATCTGCCAAACAGATTGGACGCTCCTTGGATAGATTTGCGAGTCTTTCTGGCATGTCAACGCCTATTGCAGCAAGAGCAAGTTTGGCATCGGTTTCTTTGCCGCTCTCCCTCGAACGAATACGGAGATGCAAGAACTCATCCTTCAGGAGGGCCTTCGCTTCATACCGCTCCCAGGCATTGAGGGAATTAAGCCTGTCGCATTCGCCTCCCGCATCGCCTTCTTCATAAATACGCACAACATCAATGGGAAGACACGCCTGGAAGCCATATTCGGCTACAGCACGCCCGTGATCAATGCTGATTGACAGAGGCCTAAATTCTTGTATGGGCACCACTGCGAATCGGTAGCGGAAAACAACCTTACCACCGGCAGATTTCTGCCTCGCCTCTAGGACGCACTCTTCAATATGCCAACTGAATTGACTCGTTTTTGAGGGATTGAATTCTATTCTTGCAATACCTGAATTTTCAGTATCATCCTCATATGTGGCGCAACGAGGCATCGACACCAGCTCGCCATCGCAGCAGCACATGATGTCCAAGTCTTTTAGGGCGCTCGCGCCATCAAGCGCTTCAATGCTCACAGAGGGCAGGCCGTCGCTGGTATTGAGTTCGTTCGGAACGCGCCCATACAAGTCAACGCCGTCGCTCGTTTCTCCGATAATGCGATGCTTATCAACCTTTGCGACATAACGTTCTTGCCAAACGGCAACTTCCTCGCCCGTAAGTTCGTCAACAACCGAACCTGCCGAACCGGGCTCCACATCATAGATGAAGATCTGGTTTTCATCCCAATCGCCAGAAGCCTCATACTCCGAAACGGCTTTCATGCCTTGCCCGGGAACGATTTTGTATCCGTCTTTAACAATGTATGCGATACGACGCTTTTTCGTTAACCGCTCGCTCTTGCCGCGCAAACGGTAGAAGCCCTTTCCGTCCTTTACGAATTCAAAACAACCGGGTTTGTTCCTTCTGAATGATTGGCTCAACGAACTCAGTTCAATATAGTCACCCGTTTGCTCGTCTTTGTGCATGAGCTTCAGTTCCACGTCGTAACGAGCCCGAGGATTAACGGCAATGCCAACAGCATTTAAGATGCATTTCCCGACACTCATATCGAATTCAGAGCTTGCTTTAAGCTCGCCGTCAACATAATAGTCAATCTTGTCACCAGCAAAACGCAACGGGAACCGTTGGCGTGGCCAGCGCATGGTCACAACACCCTCAGATAAATCCAGTTGCAGACTAGCATTCGGAAGATAGACCACTCGATGGGCGCCACTTCTTCGCCCATGCGTCTCAGCTGCAGTCCTTCCTCCGATCGCCGAGGACGGTACACGTTCCTGGTTGTCACGAAGGGCCTGCATTGCGGCTTCAGGCAGACCAAAACTAGATAGCATCGTATAGCGGCTTCCGACCCTATTCGAATCCACAATTTGCGCCGCCACGCGCATGGACGCCTCAAATAATGGAGCAATGGTTGAATCGGGCGCTTTCTCAAGAATGTTAAGAACTGCCTTTTCGGGAGCATACCGACTCTCGGGGTTCTTTAACTCCCTAAGAACGGAGCGCCCGTCCATCTCTCCGCCAAAACCTAGACGGCCTTGAGAAACTTCTTGCGCAAGCGGAAGTAATTTCTCCCACAGGTTTGACCAAGAATCTTCCGATAAACCTCCGTGGAGAAGAGCGGTGTAGTAGTAGTGATTAACCTCCTCATCTCGACAATACAAAGGCATTCCACGCTCTTCAACATGTTTTATAAAAATATGTTTTAAAAGCCCCTGTACGTTACTGTCGAAAATGCCAAGACTCGCGAAGAAATTACCCCATAGGTTATGGTCGTTGAAAACCCTGCGTGCTTTGTCTGCGACATACACCATAAAAGCGTTCGGCAAGTACTTATCAATCAGCATCAAAACAAAACGGGGATTTGTCGGATAGAATTTGATCAGCTTTTCAAAAGCAGCGCTGAGTTCATCAAGGTCTGTCGAGAATTCCTCAAATACCTGATAGACCATGACGTTTTCAGACCTTGAGTCAAGATCATCGAATGCATCGCGGGCCCTTTCTTCATATTTCTCTAGCTCTGCTGAGAACAATCCATGGGAGCGCGCAGGCGAAGAACGACTCAGTTCATATTCATATTGCTCAATCGAAGACGTTGCCTCAGCTTTTGGCTCGCGAGAATGCCGAACTTTCAGCGGGGCCCCCAGAGTCGCCGCTTTTTCCACAATCTTAGGCTGAAGCATGGAGGCCGCGAAGGCGTCAGGGGCGGCGCGGTATTTCTTTCGCATCTTAATGATTGAATCGGCATATTTGCCATCAAAACGAGCGTCTATTTCTTTATCGGTAAGAGACAAAAGATCAGGTAAGTAGCAGAAGCCAGCTTTCTGAATTGAACGCTTCAGCCGTACATCATCAAAACTTAGCTCCGAAATGGGCGCTTTCTCTAGCCTCTCCAAGTAGTTCGCTTCGCACATCAGCATCCCCTATGCCGCAATTGCATCTGATGCCGCCATTTCTGACCTTTTATTAGCACCGGTCTAGCATGGCGTGCTTTTAATCATACCGTGAGACACTTGCGCAACGCGACGAACAAAGCTGTCCAATGGGCCGTTTCTGCAGACGGTCGTTATCGTCCGGTGAACAGCGCTTGGAAGTGCCTGCTATGGCCCAAGCGTCTTTTATTGCACAACAAAACCGCCGCCAAAATGATTCAATTGTGAACATAGATGCACGGATCAGCCGGCAGGGAGTACAAGCTTTTCCTACGGCCTATCGCTTTGTCCCAATCCCGTAAGGCGCCCGCACGCTATCATCAATACGGATTGAATGGACAAGCATTACAGGGGGGGCTCTGTATGCCAATTGAAAAGCCAGTTCCATACTTACAAAACACTTCTGGCTCGGTAATTGACGACCCTCACGAAGCTCATAGGGCTGTCCAGCAATCCATCGCCCGCGGCTACGATGACCTGGTGAACGGCCGCGTTCGACCCTGGAAACAGGCGAAGGCAGAGACAGATCGGATGCGAGCCATCAGGTAAGGTCACCCCTCCCCCATGTAACCATCCTGTAAATCATAGCGGCGTAGTCGAGTTTTACCGTGATGCGGTCGCGCCTGGCGCTCCACTGTGCTAAAGTATCCCGAACGTTCAAACGACTACGAGGGGGAACTAGAAGATGGCACGTGTGCACAACTTCTCAGCTGGCCCGGCCGCGCTGCCCGCAAGCGTGCTCGCCGAGATCGCCGACGAGATGATGGACTACCGCGGTTGCGGCATGTCCGTGCTCGAGATGAGCCATCGATCTAGCATGTACCAGCAGATCATCGACGACGCCGAGGCAACCCTGCGCCGTCTGCTGAGCATCCCGGACAACTACCACGTCCTGTTTTTGCAGGGCGGCGCCACGCTGCAGTTTGCGGGCATCCCCATGAACCTCATGCGCCGCCGCGCCGGCTACGTCGTGACCGGCAACTTTGCCAACAAGGCGTACAAGGAGGCCGCCAAGTACGGCGAGGCCGTGCTGCTCGCGAGCTCCGAGGACACCAATTTCGACCGCATACCCACCATGGCCGACGTCAACGCGCGCATTGCCGCCGAGGCCGCGGGCGACGGGCTCGACTACGTCTACATCTGCCAGAACAACACCATCTTTGGCACCATGTTCCACGAGCTGCCCGATTGCGGCGACGTGCCGCTGGTCGCCGATGTCTCGAGCTGCTTTTTGTCGCAGCCGCTCGACGTCGAGCGCTACGGACTCATCTACGCCGGCGCGCAGAAAAACGCCGGCGCCGCGGGCGTCACCGTGGTTATCGTGCGCGACGACCTGATTGCTGACGGCCCGGCCTTTGCGCAGACGCCGCAGTACATGGACCTTAAGACCCAGGCCGCCAAGGGCTCCATGCTCAACACGCCCAACACCTTTGGCATCTACGTGTGCGGCAAGGTGTTCCACTGGGTTGAGCAGACCGGCGGACTTGCCGCCATGGCCGAGCGCAACTGGGCCAAGGCCAACCTACTCTACGACCTGCTCGAGCAAAGCGAGATGTTCCATGGCACCGCGCAGGAGGACAGCCGCTCCATCGCCAACGTCACCTTCCGCACCGGCGATGCCGACCTCGACGCCGCCTTTGTCGCAGGCGCGGCCGAGCACCAGATTCAAAACGTCAAGGGCCATCGCCTCGTCGGCGGCATGCGCGCCAGCGTGTACAACGCCGTCACTATGGAGGACGTACAGGCGCTGGCCACGTACATGAAGGACTTCGAAGCGCAGCATAGTTTGAGTCCGCGATCTAACTAGCCCGCAACACGCGGGCCGACCAGCCACTTCAAACCACTTGTTTTAGACAAACCTGCTAAGGAGTTTTCCATGCGCAAGATTAAAACCATCGATGACATTACCAAGGACGGCAAAGTCGAGTTTGGCGAGGGCTACGAATTTGTGAGCACCGCCGAAGAGGCCGACGCGATCCTGATGCGCTCGACCGACCTGCACGGCTACGAGCTGCCCGAGGGCATCCGCGCCATCGCCCGCTGCGGTGCCGGCGTCAACAACATCCCCGTCGAGGAATACGCCAAGAAGGGCGTCGTCGTCTTTAACTCCCCCGGCGCCAACAGCAACGCCGTCAAGGAGCTCGTCCTGGGCATGCTGGTGCTCTCGAGCCGCGGCGTGGTGCAATCGATGAACTGGGTGCGCGACAACGCCGACGACCCCGAGATTCAGGTCGATGCCGAGAAGGCCAAGAAGGCCTTTGTGGGCCGCGAGCTCAAGGGCAAGCGCATCGGCGTCATCGGCCTGGGCAACGTGGGCTCCAAGGTAGCCAACGCCTGCGTCGATCTGGGCATGGACGTTTACGGCTACGACCCGTTCATTTCCGTCGAGCACGCGTGGGTGCTGAGCCGCGAGGTGCAGCGCGTGGGCACGCTCGAGGATCTCTGCCGCGGCTGCGACTACCTCACCGTGCACGTGCCCAGCAAGGCAGACACCATCGGCATGATCAGCACCGAGCAGATTAACCTGCTGGCACCGGACGCCGTGCTCATCAACTACGCGCGCGAAACCATCATTGACGAGGACGCCGTCGACGCTGCCCTGCGCGAGGGCAAGCTCAGCTGGTTTAGCTGCGACTTCGCCACGCCCAAGACGGTCAAGATGCCCAATACGTTTATCACCACGCACTCGGGCGCCGGCACCGGCGAGGCCGAGGCCAACTGCGCCGATATGGCCATCAGCGAACTCAAGGATTACCTGGAGAACGGCAACATCGCGCACAGCGTCAACTACCCCGCCTGCAGCATGGGCAAGGCGCGCGCCGCGAGCCGCATCGCCTGCCTGCACGCCAACGTGCCCAACATGATCGGCCAGATCACGGCCATCCTGGCCAAGGACAACGCCAACGTGCAGCGTATGACCAACGAGTCCGCCGGCGAGAACGCCTACACCATGTTCGACACCGACGAGCACCTGGACAGCAGCACCATCGAGGCGCTCAAGCAGATTCCGTCGATGTATCGCGTGCGCGTGATCAAATAGCGCCGGCACCAAGCCTGTCAGGCAGACCATGAAGCCCATTCGGCCCCCATTTTCACGAAACGGGGGCCGATTTCGTTGCTCCGGCTGGTTTTAAAATGCTATCCAGAACAAGTTTTTTCGGATAATCGACAGTCGTACCCAAATCACTGAGCGCACCTGCTCTGATAAACAGCTTTATCAGGGGCTTTAGTAGGTAAAAATCGATCTCTGTATACCACATCCAAGTTGACTGTCGATTTTCCGAAACAACTAGTTCTGGATTGCAATTTTATAGCCCTTCCAAGGCGAAACTGAAGCCTTTTTCGCACCCAAAGCTCTAGTTCGTGCGACCGTTTTCCACCTGCACGACTACATTCCCGACCAATCGATAAATATCTCCTCACGAAGCCGGCGTTCGAGCTGCTGCTGCCGCGGTGTCTTGTCTTTCAGCGGCGCATCGAGATAGGACATGATGAGCTCCATCACCACGCGAAAGGCATCGGAGTCGGCCAGCTGGCCATAGGTCATCAAAACGACGGGATATCCCATCGCTTGCAAGGCCGTCGTTCGGTCGGAGTCAGAGATCTTGGATTCTATGGATCCGTGTATGGCTTTACCCTGGCATTCAACAAGGCACTCTCGGCTGCCGTCCTTATTTGCCAGCAGGATATCGGCATAGCGCCTATCGAGCCCCGAAATCAGGCGGGCGCCGCGCGTCATACGAATCTCAACGTTATTGGTAAGGCGCAGCCCTTCGCCGCCGCGTAACCTCGAAAGACCAAACAGCATCGATGCCTGGACCTCGAGCGGCGATGCCGCCATCCCTGTAATGCATTTCGCGGCACGTGTGAACGATTTAGCGCCGCGGAGCCCCCGGATCTTATCGACGTACTCCGTAAGCTCAGAGAGCTCGATCAAGGGAGGTCGTTTCCACAAGTCCGTTGGATTCCCCGAGACATCTTTTACGTTTTCCCAGCCCAACTGTGCGTCACCCCACCAGCCCCCATATGCCTGCACAAGTGCCGACTTTACCTGAGGCGCAATCTTGCACACGGCAAAGGTGCCGCACATCTCATACATGCACATAATTAGACGCTCGTTTGAGACCGAGGAAGCCAGGGTCAACAGGGTAAAGAGCGGGGACGCGACATCGAGGCCAAACTCTGTCTGCCGCACGGAGTCAAACGGCCTCTCCCCGTTCCAAACATGCCTGACAATGCGACCGCCCTTACGTCCGCAGCTGCCCTGCGCCAAAACATACAACGGAGCGCCCAGGAAATGCGTGACGAGCGGGTGCTCGCAAAGGCGCTCCCTGCGCGGATCGTCCGCAGAATCGGGCAGGTCCGGCATTATCGCCAAGACCTGTGGAGGTATCCGGTGATACCGAAAGGCAGATATGTCGCACAGCATGTCGTCCATAAAGGCTACGTACCCACTGCTCCGTTTGTGAACCCACTTGGACGGCAAGCGCGTTGGCTCGGCCTGCGAACGGTAAATACTGCTGCGCGCACGCCGCGGATCTCTCAGGAGGCTTACAATCGGTTTGGAAAGCAGACTGATTGTGAGGTTGCATATGGTTGACGAGGACTTTGCCTGGCGGCTTACGCAAGGGCTCGTGCGGATCGACAGTTCCGACCCAGGTGCGTATGAGGGCGAGATCGAACAACATATCAAAGGCCTGGTCGAGGCGTATATTGCCAAACTCGATTCGCCTGCGTTGGACGCCGCAGAGGTACGCGAGCTCGAGGTGCTACCCGGACGTCGCAACCTCATGGTCACCGTGCCCGGTTTGAGTGACGAGCCACGGCTC